>Ga0208717_1000124_pt1 | contig 40614 bp, 39 predicted proteins | sample NGESurF53shallow_FD_184489 | JGI IMG/M metagenome (GOLD analysis project Ga0208717, IMG submission 184489) | Arctic peat soil microbial communities from Barrow, Alaska - NGEE Surface sample F53-3 shallow (SPAdes) | ecosystem: Environmental > Terrestrial > Soil > Wetlands > Peat ... | reverse complement strand
AGCCCTGGTCCACGTCCCACGATCGAAATGTCTTGCTCATACACCCAGTGAATCAGGCTTCGCTCCGCCCGTCGAGCCGATTATCCAGACAGGCTCCTAGAGCGCTTTCCGCAAAAGTGGGAACTGGTTTTGCGATCAGAAAGCGCTCAAGTGTTTGAGATAGAGCCTGTTTTCTCGATCAGGTTGCTTCAACCTGATCGAGACAGGCTCTAGGGGGGCGTCCGCTCGGCGCCATCCGCGGACATTGGCTTCCGTGCGCAATGGGGACATAGGAACGACCGGATCGGAGGCGGCCCCAGCCGATGGACGCCAGCGCGCGTGAAATCATAGAGCGTCTCGGGCTGCGGCGGCATCCGGAGGGTGGTTGGTACCGGGAGACATGGCGCGCGCCAGGACGCGATTCGAGCCACGACGGGGCGCGCGGCTCGGTCACTGCGATCCACTTCCTGCTGGAGCCAGGCCAGCGTTCTCATTGGCATCGCATCGACGCGACGGAGATCTGGCTCCATCAGGCCGGCGGCGCGCTGACGCTGCGCGCGGCGGAGGGCCCCGAAGTTTTCGCGTTGAGGCTCGGGCCGGACATTCTGGGGGGCGATCTGCTTCAGGCTGTCGTGCCGCCCGGCCAGTGGCAGTCGGCCGAGGCCGACCGGGCGTGGGTGCTGGTCGCGTGCGTGGTGACGCCTGCCTTCGAATTTTCAGGCTTTGAACTCGCGCCTCCAGGGTGGGAGCCGAACGGCGCGCCATTGGGGAGTGCGTAAAGGCCGCTTCGCGCTAGAGCAAACTCCGTTCAGACGGAATCGTCTGAACGGAGATAATTTGCTCTAGAATCAAAAGTGTAGAGCCTGATTCAACGTTCGCATCTGTTCCGTGCAAACGCATCAGGCTCTAAGAGCCTGTCTCGATCAGGTTGAATCAAGTTCAGAACTTGAACATGCCCATCAGATCGCCGATCGCGGGGCTGTTCGTGGGAAAATACGCGGCCGACGGCGAGGAGGTCGGGTTCGGCAGGTTGTCGCGACTGCGTGAGGATAGGGGGCCGAGCCTCCAATTGCGCTCGATGAATTTCAGGATCGAGGCGTGATCGGCGTAGGTGTGATCGACGTGACCGGGTTTCGCAAACGGGGAAACAGCGATCATGACGGTGCGGGGGCCGTCGCCGAAGAAGTCGATCGGCTGAATATATCCCGAGTCATAGTAGCCGCCCGACTCGTCGAATGTGATCAGAATAACGGTGTCGGCCCAGAGCGCCGGATTGGATCGAACGCTCTCGACCACCTTCCGGACGAGGCCCTCGAACAGCGGCGGCGTCGACATTCCCGGGTGGCTGTCGGTCAGACTGTCGGGTTTGACGAATGAGACCGATGGTAGGGACCCGGCGCGCACGTCGTCGAAGAACGGCTCCAGGCCGGTCAGATTGTTCTTGAGATTCGTCGTCATGATCGAGCGGGAGTATTGAAAGGCGTTGCAGATCGCGCAGTAGAGCTGGTTGGCAAGCGGCTGCTCGGCCGCCTGCTGGAATCCTTCACCGTAATACGTCCACGATATCCCCTTCGCGGAAAGCGCGTCCCCGATGGTCGGGATCGTCTGCGGGCCGAGCGCGAAGGCCGGTCCAGCGGGAAATTCGCTGCCCTTCTGGACGGGGCCCCCGGTGTGACTGTAGCTGGGATATTCGTTATCCACCTGGTAATAATGACCCGCGGCGCAGTTGCCACCGTTGAACGGCTTGTATGGAAGCGAGGCGAGATAAGCGTCGATGGCCGCGACGCCGGGTTGTGTTGCATCGGAGCAGTTCACCAGGCCGCCCGTACTCGTGTTTCCGAGATCGTCCTTTCCCGGGCTGTCGTTGGTATAGTAATTGTTGCTGCCGGCTTCCGGGTCCGGATTTTCGATCAGCTCGGCAGGGGGCGTAATCGCATTCCCGTTTCCGTCCGTCGCGTAGTACACGTCGCCCGTGAGAAGCGCCTGCGAGTCGGGTCCGGTGCCCCCCATGAGCGGCTGGTGGTAGTTGTCGCTGATCGAATAGTCGTCGGCGAGGGAGCGGAAATATTTATACTCTCCGGCCTGCATGTTGTAGAAACCCATGGCGAGGCCGCCCTGGAACGTGCCCTCCTCGTCGGTCGGCGGTTGACCGTTCGCGGTGATCTGCCAGCCCACGGTGGTCGCAACCCAAGGATAGAGATCGTGCGTGCATCCGCTCGGGTTGTGCGGAGCCATGTTCGCGGAACTGCAATCGTTCTGCTGCCACATCTGGAAGAAGCGATGCACCGGGTCGCCGGTGTCGTCGTAAAACCGCGTGGGCGTGATCGCCAACTTGAAATATGGGGAGCCGCAATTGTTCAGCTTCGAGGCGCCAACCAGCGCGTAGGGACCGTTCGGCAGGTTCGACGGGTAGCGGCAGTCGGGCGCCGGCAAAGTGGGAGGCTGGTAGAACGATTTCTGTCCGGTTCCGCCGACCCAGAGGAGATATTGCTGGTCGAGGTACAGGGCGATGTCGGTGCAGAAACTCCGGTGGGCCGGATTCCCGCCCGAGATGATGTCGAGCAGCGAGTACTCGCATAACGAGACGGGCAAGGCGCCCAGCCCGGTGCTCGGTTGCGGGAGGAAGGGAAACGAACCGGTCCGCCCGGGGCTGAGCTGAAACGCCGTCGAATCCATCGCCTGATGTTGCAGCGCCTTGACCGCCATGGGCCCGGGTCCGCCGTCCTTGTCCACGATCCCTTGCGAGAGGAGGTTCCAGATCTTTTGCTCCGGGTTCGGCGGAACGTAGGTCGCGAATACGTTGTCGAAGCTGCGGTTCTCCCCGATCACCACAATCACATGTTTGATCGGCGTGGCCGTCGCGGTCCGCTCGGGCGATGCGATCGAAGAGGCGGCATGGGCGCCGGCGCTCCACGCGCCGAACGAAAGCGCCAACGCCGCGGCGCACGCAACCGACGCTCTGCTCTTCATATCTCACCCCCAGTTCGCCGCGCGGCCGCGGCCCGTCGACGACGCCGCGAAGACGGCGCTCAGAGCGACCGCTCCGAGCCGGAGCGATCCTGCGCGGCGGCCGCCCTGGCTGTCAAGACGCTGCCCGGGATCAGCCAGGGCGACGAACTCGGGCTAATGATTTCTGAAGCGATTGACTAAATGCCTCTCCCCCTCTGGGGGAAGTGGAGCGAAGCGCCGAAGGGGGCTTTCGCCGCGAAATTTGCGCTGAAAAGAGCCCCCTACCACTCGGCTGCGCCGAGTCGCTTCCGCCAGAGGGGGAAGAGAAAGCGCCCGCGCTCGCCCCCCCTCGCCACCTACTTCTTGCCCGCCCTGGGCTGCCACAGCTCGACCTTCGTGCCGTCGGGATCCATGATCCAGGCAAAGCTGCCGTTCGGGTCCGAGTCGTCCCGCTTGATCACGGCGACGCCCTTCGCCTTCAGCTTGCCAAGGAACGCGTCCAGATCGTCGACGGCGAAATCGATCATGAACTCGCGCGTGGAGGGGGCCAGGTAGTTTGTCGATTGCGGAAACGGGCTCCAGACAACGAATGGCGGATGCCCCGGCGCATCGTATCGAAGCATCGCGCCTCCCCACGGTTCGAGCGTCACGCCAAGAACGTCTCGATACCACGCCGCCAGGGCCTTCGGATCCTTGCTCCGGAAGAAGACCCCGCCCACCCCTGTGATGCGCCCGACAGGATCGGCGCGAAGGTCCGCGGGCGCGAGGAATATCCCCAGGCCGACGGCAAGCCAGCACAGCCGTGCAAGCTTCATGCCGTCGCCCCCTTTCCACGCCGATCGCGCGCGACGCTATCGCGCGGCGGCTTTCCTGTCGATGACGGAAAACCACCCCATGGTCGACCTTCGGAAGCCCCCGGTAAGATTATGCGGAACCGGAGCCGCGAGCCGCCGCGCAAGGATCGGCGCGAGCGGCTGAAGGAACGTGGACATCCACCGCTTCAACGGGCCTCGGAAAAACCCTATTATCCATTCCAACATAACGGTGATCCTGGGAATGCTGGTTGAAATGAGCAGGCGGGTAGGTGTCGTCCTTTACGTGGCGGCGATGGCGGCCGTCATCGTCGGTGTGGATTTGGTGTTCTTCAGAAACCGACTCTGGGAACGGCTGATGGTGAATATTGGCATCGTCCTGGTGTTCGCGGCTTTCTATTTGAGATTCCTCGGTCGTCCATGAACAAGGCGCACGGCGAACGACGCCCGGCCGCCGAATTTGTCGCGAGCCCGCCCTCCGGGCTCGTCACCGACGCCGGCGAGGAGCTTCTTGAAGCCGGCGACCGCGCCGCCTCCAAGGCCGGCGACCCCGACAGACACCACCTGATCAACCGCTCGGGCGCGGACGCCACGGTGCTGGAAATGGGCGCCAGCGACTTCCCCCGCGAGGCCCGCGACTATCCCGACATCGACATGATCGCCCGCCCGGCCGAAGACCACTACCGGAGGCGGGACGGGACGGCGTATGCGAAGGTGGAGCGGGGGTAGGGTCAGTCCGGCGCCAAGTCCCTTCTCTCCTTGCGGGAGAAGGTGGCCGCGAAGCGGCCGGATGAGGGGTCGCGCCGGCCTCTCCGATTTGCCGGGAATGCGTCGACAGCTTACCGATAGCAGCAGACTGAGCTGACCGGTCTCGGCGTCAGTCTGCTCGCACGCCGGCGTGGGCAATGGGATTGCTGTCGACGAATAACACGTCGCTGACGATGGAGCGTCAACAATTCGCGGGCATCAATCGCAGATGCCGGGTGCAGAAGAATCAATCCTTGTCACTCGCGGCCGCGACCTTGCCGAAGTTGTCCCGCAACCATAGCCGAAGACGAACGAGCGCCAAGGACGCGAAGGGGCGCTTGTCGAGCAGCTTGCTTATCTCGACCTTTCGCAGATGGAGCGCCTTCTGAGGAAGGAATTCCTTCTCCGGAATACTAACGCCGACGGCCGCCGCAAGCGCAACCTTGCCGTACACTGCCGCGAGCCGGTCCGCGTCCCCCGCGTGTTGCTCGGCATCGTTGGCCGCGTACTTGATCTCCGATTGCGCCTCGAAGGCCCGTCTATGGGCGTCGGCCTTGCCCTTCAGATCGAGCCTGAGCTGGACCAGAGTCGCGACGAAAACCGCGATGCTGAGCAGGCCGATCCAAAGGGTCGATGGCATCCCGGCCGGCGTGAGGCGCAGCGCGAATGCCGGGTCGACCAGCGCGAGCGCCGTCACCCAAGCCGATGCACAGAGAACCACGGTGTCTAGGACCGTCGCCAGGCTCTTATAGCGGTCTCGCAAGCGTGCGTGCGCGCTGCAACTTTGGTCGGCGACTCGCCTCACCCGCGTCAGCTCGTCAAGCGCGGCCGCGTCGCTCATTCCTCAAGCCCGAAGAAGTCCAGCCACCGCGCCTCAGAGCCGACGACGGACGCGGTGCGCATCTGTCTGGCGAGCCGCCCGAGCGTGAAGCTCGCCTCCTGGCGCTCCGAACTGTTGGGTGGGCCGAGATCGGCGTCCACGTGGACGGACTGGCCGGTTGAGTCTCGGATAGGTTCAAGGACCAGGGTGCGCGCGCGCTCGAAGAACGTCGGCAACATCGCGGCCGTCGATTTCACACCATCGTACCCTCTGAAGGCTTCGATCGCGAGGCTCTCCAAATGATAGCCGCTGAGCATCCCGCCCTCGGGAAGGGTTCCCAAGATGGCCTTGGCAAGTTTAATCGTGGGCACCAGCTTCTGCCCGCACATTTCGTTCCGCTGCGCCAGCACGGTGCGGAAGGTTTGCGGGTTGATCCGCGACCAATCCGTGCCGTTGCCGGCTGGCACCTGCAGACGGCCGCTGCCATCATCGACTGCGGGAAGCAACTGCAATTCCATGCCATCGCCGTAGCGCACCGTCACGGCCATGCTGCCAACCTCGACGGTCGCCCCCTCAACAGTCTGTCGGATAATATCAGCCATCGATCCGAGCGCCGCGGCCGGGGTGTGGCCGTGCAGCGTGCTGTCGTTGAGTTTGATAAGGCAATCGATATCGCTCAGCCCGTCGACGTAGGTGTGCTTCGCCACGGATCCGCCAAATAGCCGGTCGAACGGGCCGTCGTGCGTCTCCTTCAGCGCCGCCAGGATCATCTCAAGGCGCTTGGAGACAAGGACATGGTCTCGATCGTTGTACGTCGTCAGGAGACGGCCGAAGATTTCGCTGAGCCGCATCTGGAACCCCTCGACCGCCGCATTTTCGATGGCCTGACGTTGGAGTCCCTCGGTGTCGTTGCTAATGCGAAAACCAAAACTCCCACCGCTACTACCACCCATCGTCAGCTCTCCATGTTTTCGTCGAGGTTGGTCCACGCGTTTTTCAGGATATCACCGTTCGGCCCGAAACAATTGAAGTCGTGTCCTTTAAGGAAGCGCTTCATTTCGTCTTCCAATTTCGTAAGGGCGAAGTAGTTCTTGTGCCACATGGCGATCCGCCCGCCGTCCGGACGCTGATGAAGGTCAAGTTCAACAGCCTCGAAGTTCTGCGGGTAAATCGCCCGCCCCCCGCTGAACCCGTAGCGAAGCCAAGCCAGGCCGTCGAACACGTCCGCCCCGGCCAGAAAATAGAGTGGTGCGGAGAGCGGATCGAGGCTCCCAAAGATATGGATGGGGGTCTCGACGCCGAGGGTGTCCAGAGCGCGGCGTAGCTTCGCGACGCACATCAGACGCTCCATCATCGTGCCGCCGAGTTCCTTATCGGTCAGGCCGATGATAGGAAATTTTGCCAGGCAATCGACATGTCCGATGATCGCATTTGGCTCAACGAAGTCCTCCATCGGCTCCGGTTTGATCAGAAATTCCCTTATCAAGTCGGTGCGGGCAGGAAATAGGCGCTCGGCTCGATCGATCTGCTCCGGCAGCGACAAGGGCTGGTTCGGGTGATCGAAGCTGACGGCCACGAAGATCTGGGGATACCGGAGCTCGGTCAGGACCGTCTGGTAGTTCTCCTCGGTCCATGGATGACCTTCCGCGCCGGTCTTGTCGCCGCCCCGAACCGCCTGAACATCCTTGAGCGCTTCGTATCCACCGCTGTCGATGAATACGGTGTCGGCATAGCTTGGCAACTGCACCAACTTGTAGAAGATATCATAGGCGCTGATGAGGACCGGGCAGGTGACGACTTCGCCAAGCCGATCGACCTCCACCTCGCCCTGACTTGTCGCGCCGCTCTTACTCGAAAAGGACGGTACCAGCATTGGCGTCCGCATCTTGTCGGGAAGACCCGCGATGTGACGTTTCAGCGCTAGCATCCGAGCGCCTTTCTGTCGGCGCACGACAGACACGCCCCACACGGCGTGGACCCGGCTTCACAGCTGTAAGTTTCGGAGAGCGGTAGGCCAGCTTCCTGAAAGACCTTGAAGACGTCCGCCTTACTCCAGGCAACCAAGGGAGCGGAGACGGCCGTTCGGCCGTCGGTCTGTTCCTGAACGAGCCGACCCATCGCATCGACGAACGCCTCGGAGCAATCGAAATAGCGCGTGCCCGCGTGGACCCCGATCGCGACCAGGCCGCCCTCGGTCCCCAATTCGAACACGGCGATCGAGATCAAGAGGGCGTTCCGGCCGGGTAGTTCGCCAGCGCGTCGCGACGAGGCAGGCTGAATCGTTCGCATCCGCAGGGGAATTCCCAGGTGCGCCGCCACCGCTCGCGCTGAAGCCCGCTCCCGCTTGAGCGCCGCCTGTCCATAATCGACGAACAGGCCCTCAACCGCGCGGCTGGGGGACTTCAGAAGATGCGCGCAGACCGCGGAGTCCAAGCCGCCGCTGAGCAGCACAAGGGTTGTGCCCATGGATTCCTCGCCTCGTCGGCGACTCCTATGACCGCGGACGGGAAGCTTCGCAATGGAAAGCGGATCAGCGCCGCGCTGTTCGTGCGTCTTCTCGCATAAATTGGCTTAGGGCGATGAGGATAGCCTCCAGCCCTGGGGATTCCTCCGCAAGCGCTATCAACTCCGCGAATTCCAAGCCGACGCCGTCATTCAACGAGACGCCGGTAGCTCGGTTTATCATCTCTATATACTTGGTAACCTTGGATATTTTCCGGTTCCGCAAACGCCAGATCGTCGATTGGGCAACACCGATCTTCTCGCCGATCTCACGGTCGTTCTGCCCCAGGCGCCGCAACAGCAGCTGCACCCATTCCTGATCCACCCGGCTGGTCATTTGCAATTCTATGCATTAACCTGCATACTTCGGCAAGGAGGCGGACTTGCAGCAGGTGTGGGCTGGGATCGGTGATCGGGTCAGCCGACTGGATTTGCCGGAACCCGACGTGGTGGTGGTCCCGGGCGTGCGCTGGGGACGGCCCGAAGTGCCGTTGACCCCGGCCTACTGGGCCGTCCGTTGCAAGTGGGGGGAAGCGGATTCCAGCTTTGTGACGCCGACCGGATCGCTGCTTGAAGAGGTCGCCTTCTGCCTCCTGGGTGGATTTGGCATCAGCTATGAGATCAATGCCGCAGCCTTCGAGCGTCTGAAGGTCGAGGGGGCCTTCGACCCGCGCAGGACGCGCGACGACGGCTGGTTCCTCGATCAGCTGACCCGGCCGCTAAACATCGGCGCCCGCGCGGTCCGCTATCGGTTCCCGCGTCAACGCGCGCGTCGCCTTGCGCAGATGGGCGATCGATTGGCCGACATCGACCTCGATCGCCTCGATGCGCTCCGGCTTCGCGAGCGCCTGCTCACGCTCGAGGGCGTGGGGCCCAAGACCGCCTCCTGGATCGTGCGTAACCTGCTGGGAAGCGACGAGGTCGCCATCCTCGACGTGCACATACTGCGCGCCTGTCGAGCGATGTCTGTATTTCCGGCGAAGGTCTCGCTGCCGCGCGACTACAGCGCTTTGGAGCGGCGTTTCCTGGCCTTTGCCGACGCGATTGCTGTGCGCGCCTCGGTGCTCGACGCGGTGATGTGGGTCGAGATGCGTCAGAGCGCGCACGCCGCCGCCCGCTGATATTTCCCAAGCGGCGCCGCGGCGCTAAGGTCGACCGGATTTAGGGGTTGAAGATATGGGCGGTACTAACCCAACGACATCGGATCCGGCGCCACAACGTGGTGACCCGGCACCCTGCCCCGAACGCATTACGGCTATCCTGCAGGATCCCGGCGGCCTCGCCCCCGGTCAGGCGTTAGCCGTTGCGCTCGAAATCGGGCCGCCGCTGTGGGTCGCCCTCTCGACGATAGCCGGAGCCCGCCTGGGCTACGTGGCCGGCGTGCCGAACCTCAAGCGGCTGATCGAGTGCCTCCAGGTTGGCGTCGTCTACGCTGCCCACATCGACAGGATCGACGCGGGGGCTCTGCATTGTCTCCTGCTGCGCCAACCGGGATGATCGTCGCCGGCGGCCTCTACCTGGAGATCTGCGTATCGCCCGCTTCGGTCACCCTGTTTGGCTCCGGGGGGCGTGCCGCCATGGGCTTAGCCGGCCTCTCCAAACGGATCGAGCTGCATGCCTTTCAGCCCGCCGCGCTCGCCGACGATGTATACCCCAATTTCGAGCCCTTCGGGGTCGATGTGCACCTCTATCCCTGCAGCGACCGCGTTGCGTTCAAATATCTATATCCGCTCGCGAAGCCACGTATTACGCCGGTGCCTTTGCCGAAGGCCGGAACAGTGAAGGTCGCTGGACAACAGGTCCTACGGTTCGGCTGTCTTGAAGGGGATTTCCGCGTTGACACGGACTTCGCGGTCTACGATCCGCAGTCCGCTGTGGACCCTGCCCGATTTGGCGCCAATGGGTCGCGGGCCGACAAGCTGACCATCGTCTTGAATCGCGCCGAGCTGCGCGCCTCAACCGGGCTGGACCAAGTCGATGACGCCGCCCGCGCCCTCCTGCAGCGTGACGGTGCGCAGGTGGTCGTCGTTAAGTCCGGCCCCGAAGGCGCCCTCGTATTCGAACCCGGCACCCCCGCCATCGCTGTCCCGGCCTATCACGCGCGCGCGGTCAATAAGATCGGCTCCGGAGACGTGTTCTCCGCCGTCTTTGCGCACTACTGGTCGAAGGCGCGCCTCTCAGCCGTCGAGGCGGCACGGCTGGCGTCGCTGTATGCCGCCGACTACGTCGAGACCCGCCTGATCCCATTCAGGTCGCCAGCCCCCGCTCGTGCGGCGGTAGGCGTGTCGGCCAAAAGGTCGGTCGCGGTGTCGGCCACATCCGGTGGCGCATCTATGGCGTGGCTTCGTGATGAGGCGGTGAGCGCTCTCGCGGATTTGTCAGTGGACGCTGAGATAGTGGAGGCCGGTGACGTGGACGCACTCGATCGAGCACGTGCCGCCGGGAGCAACATCCTGTTGGTCTTAATGCAATATGCAGACGCCGGCGTCACAGCGCTGATTCAGGCTGCGCTCTCAGGACGTATGTCAGTTGTCATCTATTCGGAGTCCGCGAGCTCAGAAGATGAGGACCCATTCATCCGAACAGGATGCCGCATCGAACGAGAACTCACTGCGGCACTCTACCGCGTCGCTTGGGCCTAATTGGCGTTCTCCCACGACGAGACGCGCCGTAGGTGTTCGTAAGCGTATTTTCTAACGGCAATGATGAGTCAGAATCGCGCGTCGCCATCGTTACGGCTAGATAGTCCGGGAGCGAACCTCGCCAACTTCCGAAATGAGTCAAAACCAGCCACCCCTACCCCGCGAGGCGACCGTCGGCGCTGGGATGGCCCCGACGGTTCGTGCTCTCATACCACGCCCTCAACAGCTCATTGATGCTCGTCTTCTCCCGCGTCCGCGCGGCCACCGTCTTGACGATCACCGCGCCGCCGAGGCTCGGGCCGGCGCCGGATGGGTCGGGCGTGATATTTTCCCCCAGGCGAAGCGTGGCGTTCCGGAGCCTTTTGGGGCGGTGTTTTTCCCGAACGCCGCCCCAGCTTACCGCTCAGGACCCGTGTGGTCTCGTCGTCTTGGCGTCAAACCCGGTCGAAACGATCGGCGTTCATCACCTTGTTCCAGGCCGCCACGAAGTCTTTCACGAACATCGGGTGCGCATCGCTACACGCATAGACCTCCGCCAGAGCGCGCAACTCGGAATGCGAGCCGAAGATCAGATCGACACGCGTGCCGGTCCATTTCACGGCCTTGGTCTTGCGATCCCGGCCTTCGAAGGCGTTGTCGGAGCCGGCGGCCTGCCACTCCGTGCCCATGTCGAGCAGGTTCACGAAGAAGTCGTTGGTGAGCATCCCCGGCCGCTCGGTGAAAACGCCGTGCTTGGATCCCCCGGCGTTGGCGCCCAGGACCCGCAGGCCGCCGACCAGCACCGTCATTTCTGGCCCGCTCAACCTCAGCAACTGGGCGCGATCCACCAGGGCTTCCTCGGGCGCCATGAACTGCGCGGCGCCGCTCCGATAGTTGCGGAAACCGTCGGCGACCGGCTCTAACGGGGCGAACGAGTCGGCGTCGGTCTGATCTTGCGACGCATCCATGCGTCCAGGCGTGAAGGGTGCCTTCACATCGACCCCGGCGTCCTTCGCCGCCTTCTCGACCGCCGCGCAGCCGCCCAGGACGATCAGGTCGGCGATCGAGACCTTCTTGCCCCCGGACGCCGCGGCGTTGAATTCCGCCCCGATCGCTTCGAGCTTCTTAAGCACGCCGGCCAGCTCGGGCGGGTCGTTCACCGCCCAATCCTTCTGGGGCGCCAGGCGAAGGCGCGCGCCGTTGGCGCCGCCGCGTTTGTCGGACCCGCGGAAGGTCGACGCCGACGCCCAGGCGGTCGAGACCAACTGGGCCACCGACAAGCCCGAGGCGAGGATCTTGGCCTTGAGCGCCGCGATATCCGGCTCGTCGATCAGCGGATGATCCACGGCGGGAATCGGATCCTGCCAGATCAAGGTCTCCTTGGGGACCAGCGGGCCGAGGTAGCGCCCGATCGGTCCCATATCGCGGTGGGTGAGCTTGAACCAGGCGCGGGCGAAGGCGTCGGCGAACTGCTCCGGATGCTCATGAAAGCGGCGCGAGATCTTCTCGTAGGCGGGATCGAACCGCAGCGCGAGGTCGGTGGTCAGCATGGTCGGCGCGCGCTTTTTCGAGGCGTCGTGGGCGTCCGGAATGTCGGCCGGCGCATCCTTGGCCCGCCACTGCTTCGCGCCGGCCGGGCTGGTGGTCAGCTCCCATTCGAACTTGAAGAGATTGTCGAAGTAGGCGTTGCTCCACTTGGTCGGAGTCTGGGACCAGATGACCTCCGGGCCGCCGGTTATGGCGTCCGCGCCGTGGCCGGCGCCGTGCTTGCTCCGCCAGCCGAGACCCTGATCCTCGATGTCCGCGCCTTCGGGCTCCGGCCCCAGAAACGACGGATCGCCGGCCCCGTGGGTCTTGCCGAAGGTGTGCCCGCCGGCGATGAGCGCCACCGTCTCCTCGTCGTTCATCGCCATGCGCGCGAAGGTTTCGCGGATGTCGTGGGCCGAGGCGACGGGATCGGGATTGCCGTTCGGCCCTTCGGGATTGACGTAGATGAGCCCCATCTGCACCGCGCCCAGCGCCTGGTGCAGCTGACGCTCGCCGCTGTAGCGTTCGTCCCCCAGCCAGGTCCCTTCGGGGCCCCAGAAGAGTTCTTCGGGCTCCCAGGTGTCCGCCCGGCCGCCGCCGAAGCCGAAGGTCTTGAACCCCATGGACTCCAGCGCGACATTGCCGACCAGAACGTAGAGGTCGGCCCAGGAAATCTTGCGGCCATACTTCTGCTTGATCGGCCAGAGCAGGCGGCGGGCCTTGTCGAGGTTGGCGTTGTCCGGCCAGCTGTTCAGCGGCGCGAAGCGCTGTTGGCCGCCTCCCGCCCCGCCGCGCCCGTCGGTCGTCCGGTAGGTGCCGGCGCTGTGCCAGGCCAGGCGGATGAACAGGCCGCCGTAGTGGCCGAAGTCGGCCGGCCACCAGTCCTGCGAATCGGTCATCAAGGCGCGCAGGTCGGCGATCACCGCGTTCAGATCGAGGCTCTTGAACGCCTCCGCATAGTTGAAGGCCTCGCCCATCGGATTGGATCTGGGCGAATGTTGATTCAGACTCTCGAGGCGGAGGTTTTGCGGCCACCAATCATGGCGGCTTTTACTCGAGGGGCCGCGCGCCATCGGGCATCCTTCCGAGACCTTGTCTTCGATCGTGTCGCTCATTTCCGGATCCTTCCATCAAGGCTGGCGCGATGTCCGAGATCACAGGCGCCGCGCCGGCCCCTGATACCACGCCCGACATAAAAGCGCAGTCCGGGCCTTTGGAAAAATTGATTGTTGCAATGAAGACGATTGAGAAAATCTATCCCGATCGAGACCCCTTTGCCCGCGCCGGGACCGCCGCGGCGGTTCGTTCTCGCGCCTCACTCCCGCAACAATTCGTTGATGCTGGTCTTGGCCCGCGTCCGCGCGTCCACCGTCTTGACGATCACCGCGCAGGCGAGGCTGGGGCCGGCCCCGTTGGGGTCGGGCATCGAGCCGGGGACGACGACGGCGTAGGGCGGCACGCGGCCCAGGTGGACCTCGCCGGTCTGGCGATCGACGATCCGGGTCGAGGCGCCCAAGAACACGCCCATGGAAAGGACCGCGCCCACGCCGACGATTACCCCTTCGGCGACTTCGGAGCGCGCGCCGATGAAGGCGCTGTCCTCGACGATGGTCGGGGCGGCCTGGAGAGGCTCGAGCACTCCGCCGATCCCCGCTCCGCCGCTGATGTGAACCCCCGCGCCGATCTGGGCGCACGAGCCGACCGTCGCCCAGGTGTCGATCATGGTCCGCTCGCCGACATAGGCGCCGATGTTGACGAACGACGGCATCAGCACCGCATCCCGCCCGATGAAGGCGCCGCGCCTGACGATCGCGCCGGGGACGGCGCGGAAGCCGGCGGCCTCGAATTGCGCCTCGTCCCAGCCGTCGAACTTGCCTGGGATCTTGTCCCACCACGGGCCGATGGCGCCCCCCAGGGCGCCGGCGCGCATGATGGTGTTGGGGCTGAGGCGGAAGGAGAGCAGGATGGCCTGCTTGAGCCATGGGCGGACCTGCCAGGCGCCGTCGATCTTCTCCGCCACCCGCGCCTCGCCGGCATCCAGGCGGTGCAGGGTTTCCTCGACCGCGGTGCGAACCGGCCCGCGAGTCTCCGCGCTCAGCGATTCCCGCGCCGCCCAGCCGGCTTCGATCTCGGCCTGAAGGTCCGCCAGGGTGAGGTCGGCCATGGTCAGGATTGCTCCTTGAGGATCGCGGTCGCGAGGAAGAGGGCCAGCCGTTCAGTGCGGTAGTCGACGAAAGGCGCGGTGGAGGCGCCCGCGTGGGCGCCGACCAGGACGGTGGTCATGCCCAGGGCGGCGGCGGGGGCCAGGTTGCGTTCGGCGTCCTCGAAGAAGGCGGTCGTCCCCGGCGCGATGGCGTGGGCGGCGACGATGCGCTCGAAGGCCCGCGCCGACGGCTTGGGGGCGAAGTCCGCCGAGCCGATGTGGAACACCGCCTCGAACAGGCCCGCCAGGCCCAGCCGCTCCACCACCCGCTCGGCGTGGACGGCGTCGGCGTTGGTGAAGATCAGCCGCCGGCCCGGCAGGCGGGCGAGGGCGGCCTTGAGGGCTTCGTCGCGGGCCAGGCATTCCAGGGGCAGGTCGTGGAAGCGGGCATGGTAGGCGTCGGGATCGACCCCGTGATGGGTCATCAGGCCGCGCAGGGTCAGGCCGTCCTCGGCCAGATAGCGCTTCTGCAGGGCGTGGGCCGCCTCGCGCGGCAGGCCGGTCGTCTCAACCACGAAATCGGTGATCACCGGCTCCATCAGCGCGCCCAGCCCCGATTCGCGCGGATAGAGGGTGTTGTCGAGATCGAACAGCCAGGTTTCGACGTGCCGCAGGTCGGGGCGCGGGTCGGTGTGGAGAGCCGCGCCGCTCACGCGCGCACCAGGGTTCCCGCGCCGTGCTCGGTGAACAGTTCGACCAGAAGGGCGTGGGGACGGCGGCCGTCCAGGATGACCACCGCCTCGACGCCGGCCTCCACCGCCGCGACGGCGGTCAAGAGCTTGGGGATCATCCCGCCGGTGGCGAGACCGGAGTCGATGGCCGCGCGCGCCTGAGCTATGCTCAGCTCACGAACGATCTCTCCGTTCGCGTCGAGAACGCCCGCCACGTCGGTGAGCAGCAGCATCCGCTTGGCCTTCAACGCTCCGGCCAGGGCGCCGGCCACGGTGTCGGCGTTGATGTTGTAGGTCTGGCCGTCGGCCGACACCCCGATGGGGGCGATCACCGGAATATAGGCGTCGGCCGAATCGATCAGATCGACGATGAGCTTGGGATCGACGCGGCTGGGTTCGCCCACGAACCCCAGATCGACCACCCGCTCGATGTTGGAGTCCGGATCGCGGAGCGTGCGCGTCGCCTTCTCCACCGTGATCAGCCGGGCGTCCTTGCCCGAGAGGCCCACCCCGCGCACGTCCGCCGCCGCGCCGGCCTGGGTGATCCAGCTGGCGATCTCCTTGTTGATAGCCCCGGAAAGGACCATTTCGGCGACTTCCATGGTCGCCGCGTCGGTGACCCGCAGACCGTCGACGAAGGTCGACTTGACGGCGGCCTTTTCCAGCATGGCCGAGATCTGCGGGCCGCCGCCGTGCACGATCACCAGACGCAGGCCCAGCAGCTTGAGCAGCACCGCGTCGGCGGCGAACAGCCTGGCCAGCGCCGCCTCGCCCATGGCGTGGCCGCCGTATTTGATCACCACCGTCTGGCGGCCGTAGATCTGGATATAGGGCAGCGCCTCGGCCAGGGTCCTGGCGGTCGCCCAGCCCGGCTCTTCGGCTGCCTTGTTCATGCGAAGGCCGCCTGGGCGATCTCGGCCCGAAGTCGCGCCATCCCCGACCCCTTTTCCGCCGAGGTGGCGATCACGCGGGGGAAGGCGGCGGGGCGTCTGGAGACGGCGGAAAGGGTCGCCGCGGCCATGGCGTCCGCCTCGCCGGCTTTCAGCTTGTCGGCCTTGGTGAGGACGATCTGGTAGGAAACCGCCGCGGTGTCGAGGGCGTCCAGGGCCGCGTCGTCGGGCGCCTTGAGGCCATGGCGGGCGTCGATCAGCAGATAGACCCGTTTGAGGTTGGGCCGGCCGCGCAGATAGGCCCGGCCGAGATCCTGAAAGCGGCGCGCCGCGGCCTTCGACACCTTGGCGAAACCGTAGCCGGGCAGATCGACCAGCCGCAGGCGCTGATCCAGCAGGAAGAAATTGATCTCCCGCGTGCGGCCGGGCGCCGTCGAGGCGCGGGCGAGCCGGTGACGCTGCACCAGGGCGTTGATCAGCGACGATTTGCCGACGTTCGAGCGCCCCGCGAAGGCGACCTCCGGCAGGTCGGCCCCCGGCAAGCCGTCCATGGCCACCGCGCCCAATACGAACGAGATGGGTCTGGCGAACAGCACCCGCGCCGCCTCGATCTCGGCGTCGTCGAAGGCGCCGGGGTCCAGGGGGGCGGGCGGCGTCTGGGTCACCCGCTGGTCTCGGCCTTGGCGCCAAACCGGCCCAGGAAACCGTCGATGGGATTGTCCACCTTGAAGCGCCGCATCATCACATATTGCTGGATGATGGTGATCAGGCCGCTCCACGTCCAATAGATCAGCAGGCCCACGGCGTACTGGGCGAGAATGAAGGTGAACAGGATCGGCATCAGCCTGAACAGCATTTGCTGGGTGGGGTCGATGCCGGTCTGCGGGGTCATCGACTGGGAAAGCCAGGTGACCAGGCCATAGGCCAGCGGCCAGACGCCCACGTGCAATATGCCGCCCAGGATGCCGCCGATCAGGGGCGCGGCCGACGGGTCCCAGGGAATGAGGCCGAACAGATTCATGATCGTGGTGGGATCGCGCGCCGACAGGTCGTGAATCCAGCCAAAGAACGGGGCGTGGCGCATCTCGATGGTGACGGTGAACAGCTTGGTGAGCGAATAGAACACCGGAATCTGGAACAGGATCGGCAGGCAGCCGGTGATCGGATTGACCTTCTCGCGGGCGTAGAGGGCCATCATCGCCTTTTGCTGGGCGGCCGGATCGTCCTTGTTCTTGGCCTGCAGTTCCTTCAGCTCGGGCTGAATCTTCTTCATCTTGACCCCCATCTCGAAGCCCTTGTTGGCCAGGGGAAAGGTGATCAGCCGGATGACCACGGTCAGCATCAGGATGGCGACGCCGAAGTTGCCGACCATGCCGTAGAACTTTTCGAGCAGCCAGAAGATCGGCTTGGTGAGAAACCACAGAAAGCCCCAGTCGACCGCGTCCTCGAAACGCGGCACGCCGAGGCTGCGGCTGTAGGCGTCGAGCACCGGGACCGTCTTGGCGCCGGCGAACAGGTGGCTGACTTCGCTGATCTGGGCGCCCGGCGCGATGGCGCGCGCTTGGCCCAGATAGGCGGCCTCATAGAGATCGACGCCCGTGGCGGCGTCCGTGGCGGCGCGGATCTTGGCGTCGATGTGCTCGCTCTGCGGGGGGATGAAGGCGGTCATCCAGTATTTGTCGGTGACGCCCAGCCAGCCGCCCTTGGACGGCCAATCCTCCTCGCCCTTCTTCTTCCAGCTCTTGTAGCTGGCCAGCCGCAGGGTGGGCTGATCGATCCCCAGCACGCCGATCGCCCCCTCGTGGACCAGGCCGCTCTTGTAGGGGTCCGGGGGCAGGCCGCGACGCTCAACCGAGGCGTAGGGCGCCAGGGTCACCGGCGCGGACCCCTGGTTGGCCACCGTATCGGTGATGGTGAACATCGAGCGGGCGTCGACCTCGATCCTGCGGGTGAAGGTAAGGCCGCTGGGCGCGGCGTAGGTCAGGACCACGGGGCGCCCCGGCGCGAGGTCGCGACCCGAAGCGAGGGTCCACGGGGTCTGGCTGTTGGGCAGTCCCGGCAGATTGGCCCCCACCCAGCCGAGATCGGCGAAATAGGCGTCGGCCATGCCCTCGGGGCGCAGCAGTTCGACCTGCGGCGAGGTCTTCGCCACCTCCACATGGTAGTTTTTCAGGAACAGGTCATCGAGCCGGGCCCCCTTCAGCGCGATGGACCCGGCCAGGGAGGGGGTGTCCACGATCACCCGTGGACTCTGCGCTAGGGCGGCGACCCGCGACAGCCGGGGATGGGCGGGGACAGGCGCGGCGGGACCGGCGGCGGGGGCCTCGGCGTGGGCGCGGGCGGCGGCGGCGCGCGCGGCCGGGTCGACGACGAACCAAGTGTAGGTCTCGAAAGTCACCAGCAGCAGGATCGCCATGACGGCGAAGGTGATCAGGTTCTTGGTGTCGTTGGGCATGGGACTGTGGCCGGGTGGGGAGGCGTTGAGGCGGAGGCTCGCCCAGGCTGGCTCGGAGGTCACTTAGCTTAAAGGTCGGCGGCGAGCCTTATCAGCGCGGTTTTCATATCGTCAAGCAAACGCCCCCATGGCCGCGCCGCCGTTCCGCTGCGGGCGATGAACACATAGTCGCAGCCGGCCCTGGCATGAAGAGGGGCCAGAAGCCGCGCCGCCTCGCGCAGCCGCCGCTTGGCCCGGTTGCGCTCCACCGCCCCGCCGATCCGCCGCGTCGCCGTGAAGCCGATCCGCGTCGTCGCCGAACCATCCTCCCGCCTTCGCCCCTGCGCGACGATGGCCCCGCGCGCGAAGCTCACGCCCTTGGCGGCGGCGAGAAAGTCCGGCCGCTTTCGCAGGCGATCTATGGCGCGCGCGGGTGGAGATATGTCCTTCTCCCCTTGCGGGAGAAGGTGTCGCGAAGCGACGGATGAGGGGTTTTCCACGATCTTTCCGCGTGTCGGAGGCATCAACGAAGGCCGGCGCGACCCCTCATCCGGCCCTAAGGGGCCACCTTCTCCCGCCGCCGACGGAGAAGGGGAGTTAAGCCGTCAGGCGCTTGCGGCCCCGGGCGCGGCGGCGGGCGACGATCTTCTGGCCGTTCTTGGTGGCCATGCGGGAGCGAAAGCCGTGACGGCGCTTGCGCACCAGACGGGACGGTTGAAAGGTCCGCTTCACGACGAGGCTCCAGGCAAATTAGCGTCATGCCCGCCAACTTCCGGGGGGCGAATGAGCGCGCGGGGATAGGCGACGCGGCCCTAAGTGTCAAATGTTTCGCGTCGGCGCGTCACCGATCCGGCCGGATCACGGCCTTGCCAACCACGACGCGCTTCGCCAGCAGGTCGAAGGCGGCGCGCCAGTCGGCGAGGGGAAATTCGGCGTGGACGCGGGGGCGGATCTTGCCCTCGCCGGCCAGGGTCCAGACCGCGTCGAGGTTCTCGCGACCCTCATCGGGAAACCGGCGGCCGTATTCGCCGGCCCGCACGCCGACGACCGAGAACCCCTTGATCAGAGCCATGTTGACGGCAAGCGTCGGAATCCGTCCCGAGGCGAAGCCGATGCTGAGCAGCCGGCCGTTGAAGGCGATGCAGCGGACGCTCTCGTCGAACACGTCGCCGCCGACCGGATCGCAGATGACGTGGGCCCCGCGTCCGCCGGTGATCGCCTTCACCGCCTCGCGAAACCCGCCGGTGACATTCACGGTGGCGTCGGGCGCATATTCGTCCGTGATCGTCGCCAGCTTATCGTCGGACGCCGAGGCGGCGATGACCTTGCAGCCCAGCGCCCTGGCCAGATCGACGCACGCCAGACCCACCCCGCCGGCCGCGCCGTGGACCAGCACCCATTCGCCGGGCTGGGCCTCGGCGCGCCGGACCAGGGAAACCCATGCGGTCAGATAAGCCGCCCCGCAGGCGGCGGCCTGGGCGAAGGAGAGCCGCGCCGGCTTGGGCCTCAGGGCGGTCGCGGGCGCCACGGCGAACTGTGAGAAACCGCCCAGGCTCGGGGCGCCGACCACCGCCTCGCCGATCCGCCAGCCTTCCACCCCTTCGCCCAGGGCCTCGATCTCGCCGGCGACTTCCATCCCCGGCAGGAACGGCAAGGCGGCCTTGTGCTGGTATTCGCCCCGCGTCATCAGAAGGTCGGGGAAGTTCACCGCCGCGGCGATCACCCTGACGCGGACTTCGCCGGGGCCAGGATCGGGGTTCGGAACCTCCTTCAGCGCGCAGCCGGCGTAGTCGGGCGCCAGACTCTCGACGACCAGCGCCTGCATTGCTTAGGCCGCGGGCCCGATGAAGGCGGCGCGGACCAGAGCGGCGATCTCGCGGCAGGCCAGGTCGGCGGCGGGAACCACCCCGGTGAAGGCGGTGAAGGCGTGGGCCAGAGTGTCATAACAGCGATAGGCCACTGGCACGCCCGCCTCGCCCAGGCGCCGCGCATAGGCTTCTCCCTGGTCGAGCAAGGGATCGAACCCCGCCGTGGCGATCACCGCCGGGGCCAGTCCGGCAAGATCCGGGGCGCGTAACGGCGAAAGCCTCGGGTCAGTGGGTGAATCTCCCGGGCCCAGATAGTGGCCCATGAACCATTCCATGGTGGCGCGCGACAGGGGATAGGCCTCGCCATAGGTGTTCATCGAGGCGCTCTCGCTGGCCACGTCCACGGCCGGATAGATGAGCAGTTGCAGGGCCGGCTGAGGCTCGCCGGCGCGCCTTGCCTCCTGGCAGGTCACGGCGGCGAAATTGCCCCCCATGGAATCGCCGCCCACCGCGACGTGTCCGGCCGGCGCTCCGAAGCGCGGGGCGTTGTCCCGCGCCCACCGCCAGGCCGCCAGGATGTCGTCTAGCCCGGCCGGAAAGCGATGCTCGGGCGCCAGGCGGTAATCCACCGACAGCACCGGGCAGCGGGCGACCTTGGCCAGGATGGAGCAGAAGACCTCGCAGGTGTCCAGATCGCCGATCACCCCGCCGCCGAAGTGGGCGAACACCATCAGCGGCGCGGCCGGATCCTGATCGCCACTCCGGTAGGCGCGCGCTTCGATCGGCCCGTCGCCCCCCGGGACGGTGAGCGCTTCGATGCGCACCCCGCGCTGCACGCGGCCGGTCACCAGGGCCAGGGCCTCGGCGCTTCCGGCGCGGGCCTGCGCCGGCGTGGCGGCCGACATCGGCGGGGCGCGGCGCGCCTGGGCGGCCAGGAACTGCAGACGCGGATCGAGGGTCCGGCCCCCCACATAGACCACCCCGCCTCCGGCCAGGCCTCTCAAGGCCGGCGCCGGCAGCGAGAGCATGGCGCGCAGGGCGAGCTTGCGGAATGTCGGGTCGGCCATGGCGCCTCAGGGCCTCGTGCGCGGCAGGGCCGAGACGCCGCCCAGGATCAGGCGAACCACGAACTCGGCGGCGGCGTCGACGTCGGCCCCTTCTCGTTCCATCATCTTATCGCCGATCTCGCGGGCCACCGCGATGCAACTGGCGGCCAGATAGTCGAGATCGACCTTGGGAGCGAGGCCGCGGTCCATGACATCGGCGAACACCGTGCGCACCTCCTCGAAGACGGCCAGGATTTCCGGGGTGTTGCGGGCATGCGGCAGGGGCTGACCCGCCGAGGCCCTGACCATCCAGCTCTCCTGCTCGCCGGCCAGGAAATCGAAATAGGCCCTCACCGCCGCCCGCAGATAAGATTCGAAATCGCTCGCCCTGGCCGACAGGGCGTGAAGGATGGGCCGGAATCGCCGCGCCCCGTCGTCGGCCAGGGCGTCGAACACCTCCTCCTTGGAGCGGTAGTAGTTGTAGAAGGCCCCCACCGAGAGCCCAGTGCGGCGGATGATGTCGCGCACCGTGGCCGCCTCGAAGCCCAGTTCGCCGAACACCTCCCGCGCCGCGTCGAGGATGGCCAGGCGGTTGGCCGCCTTGGTCTGCTCGCGCTTGCCGGGAGAGAGGTAGAGGAGTTGGGACATGCTCACCGATCAGAGGCGCCGGGCCCGCGGGGCTTTGAAGGCGGATCTGCAGGATCGGATACCCGGCCGGTGAAGTCCACCCGCGACTTGCAATGCCCGGCGTCCAGCGCGATATCTGTATCGCAGGTTTCTCGGAGGTACGATTTGCCTATTTCCGTCCGATTGCCCGGCGATGTCGAGGCCCGGCTGAAGTCCCTGTCCTCTCTCACAGGCCGCAGCAAGACCTACTATGTCACCCAGGCAATTGTCGAACACCTCGACGACCTGGAGGATTTGTATCTGGCCGAGCGGGAACTCGAGGCGATCCGCGCCGGCGACTCCGCGGCGACGCCCCTGGCCGAAGTGATGAAACGCCATGGCCTGGGCGGTTGAGCTATCGGGTCTAGCCCAAAAAAATCTCGACCGCCTGGATCCGCAAATAGCGCGGCGCATTCTCACCTTCTTGAACGAGAGAGTCGCCCGCCTAGACGACCCCCGGAGCATCGGGGAGAGTTTGAAGGGGTCAAGGCTCGGTGAATTCTGGAAATACCGCGTGGGCGACTATAGGATCATCGCGCGGATCGAAGATCGTATTTTGAAAGTGCTCGTGGTGCGCGTCGGCAACCGCCGCGAGGTCTATCGGTAAGCGACCGCTCCGCCTACACCGTCCGCTTGGCCCGATCCTTCTCGTTCGCCCCCTGGATCATGGCGCGGGCCCGCGCCCATTGCTCGTCGGTCCAGTCGCGCAGGCCCGCGAATGACCCCCCGCCGGCGTTCCAGGCCCCGCCGTCGATGGCGATGGTCTGGCCGTTGACGTATTCCGACAGGGGATGGAGGAGGTAGACCGCCAGATTGGCCAGTTCGCGCATTTCGCCCGCCCGCCCCATGGGATTGCCGCGCATGCCGCTCCCGGCGTCCTCGCCGGCGCCGGGATTGAGTCTCGCGGTCATGCCCTCGGTCGGAAACGGCCCCGGCGCGATGGCGTTGAAGCGGATGCCCTTGGGGCCCCACTCCACGGCCAGGGACTGGGTCATCACGTTGAGGCCCGCCTTGGACATCGCCGAGGGCACGGTGAACGGCCCGCCGCTCCACACCCAGGTGGTCAGGATCGACACCACGGACGCCTTCTTGCCTTCCGCGATCCAGCGCTTGCCGCAGTCCAGAGTGACGAAGAAGGAGCCGCGGAAGACGATGTTGGCGATGGCGTCGAAGGCGCGCGGCGACAGATCCTCGGTGCGGCTGATGAAGTTGCCGGCCGCGTTATTGACCAGGCCGGTCAGCGCCCCGCCACTCGACCACACCTCATCGAGCATGTCGTGGATGGCTTCGGGGACGCGGATGTCGCAGGCGATGCCGACAACCTTGCCGCCGTGGGCGTCCGTCAGTTCCTTGGCCGCGTCGTCCAGCACCCCGCCTCGCCGTCCGCAGATATAGACCTCGGCGCCGAGCATCAGACAGGCCTCGGCCATCACCTTGCCAAGGCCGGTCCCGCCGCCGGTGATCAGAATCCGCTCGCCCTTCATCAGGCCGGGTTTGAACATCAGATCGTCGGGCGTCATGGCGCGGCTCCTCTTTTGGCGAATCCGGGGATGGAGCGGCCTTACGGGAGAGAGGTCAAGCGCCGAGGTCAAAGAGGTCCATGAGCCGGTCGCCACCGAAGACAAAAAGATTCAACCACGAAGTCACGAAGGACGCGAAGTTAAGGCGCCAAGGGTGGATTTGGCGGTTCGCGCGAAACGCCATCCTTCTTCTTCGTGCAAACCTTCGTGCTCTTCGCGCCTTCGTGGTTAAAAATGGCGTTCACTCGATTGCCCAGAGCGGGCGGCGTGCTTTGCGCACAATTCGTCCTTCCATTATCCTCGCCTGCAAAGAAATAATGATAGGTGGAAGTGTGGAACTGGCGCGCATCACCCACAATGGGCGGATGACGATTCCCAAGAAGGTCCGTCAAGCCGCCCACCTCGCGGAGGGCGACGTGGTGACTTTTGTGGTCGAGCATGAGGCAATCACACTTCGCAAACTACCCGGCGAAGACGACGCGTATCCGCGCGGCGTCCAGGAAACCCTCGGGGAATGGAACAGCGTCGAGGACGAGGGCGCCTGGCGCGACATTTGAACTTTTCGATGCGGTGATCGCACCCGCTCCCCGCGCCTAACCCAACCTCTCCAGCAGCGCCGCGGCGGCGGCGGGGGCGCGGACTTTGCCGGCGCTGATGAAGAAGGCGAAGACGTCACGTTCGGTCCGCGGCGGCGGGCGGTCGGAGGAGACGAGCGGAAGATCCTCCGGCGCGCCGCCGCCGGCCCAGGCGCGCAGGCGGTTCGCCCAGGTGTCGAGGTCGGCGGCGCCGTAGCCAGTCTCGATGTCGTCGGACCCCCTCATCAGGCGGGCATAGACGAAGCCCCCGGTGACATCGGCGATCAGCGGCCAGTCGGGACTCTCCGAGGCGCAGATGGCCACGCCGCGCTCCCGGCACAGGGCCACAAAGGTCGGGTCGGCGAAGCTGGCGTGGCGCGCCTCGACGCAATGACGCAGCGGCGCGCCGTCCAAGGTGGCGGGAAGAAGATCGAGGAAGGCCGCGAAATCGTCCGGGTCGAATTTCTTCGTGGCCATGAATTGCCACAGGATCGGCCCCAGCCGCCCGCCCAGTTCGACCAGGCCCTGGCCGAGGAACCGCGCCACGGACTCCCCGGCTTCGGCGAGCACCCGACGGTTGGTGCAGAACCGCGAGCCCTTGACCGAAAACACAAAGCCCTCGGGGGTCTGGGCCGCCCATTTGGCGAAGGTCTGCGGTTTCTGCGTGGAATAGTAGGTGCCGTTGATCTCGATGGCCGTGACCTTGCGGCTGGCGAAGGCCAGTTCGTCCGCCTGACGCATGCCCGGCGGATAGAAGACGCCACGCCACGGTTCGAACGTCCAGCCGCCGATGCCGGCGCGAATCTGGCCCGTCATGTGTCACCTCCTCCAAGCCGCCGCTCGGCGATCGTGCGTCGATTGTGAACGCATGTTAAGATGAAATTCCGGCCGGCCGCGCCTAAATGACGCCTTCGACGCAGGCCCCGGGGTGGGCAAGTCATTTTTTCAGGAACGGCCGCGCCAGACCGATCGATGAGACGCTTCGCGATCCTCCTCGCGCTCGCCGCGCCGCTGTGGGCCTGCGCGACCGCGCCCCACCGCGCGCCGGACGTGCGCCTGCCCGCCGCCTATGAGGCGCCGGCCGCCGCCGCCGCCCTGAGCCCGGCGCAGCTCGACCGCTGGTGGCTGCTGTTCGACGACCCGAGGCTGAACGCCCTGGAGGACGAGGCCGCCCGCTATTCTCCAGACGCCCGCACCGCCGCTGCGCGCGTGCTGGAGGCCAAGGCGACGCGCGACAGCCAGACGGCCCAGACCCTGCCCACCGGCAATCTGGCCGGCAACATCAGCCGCCAGCGCGCCTATAATATCGGCGGCGCGTCCAATCAGCTCTTCCCCGTCGGCGGGACCACCGACAGTCAGACGCTGAACTTCAACGTCTCCTGGGAGCTGGACCTGTTCGGCCGCCTGGCCACGGCGCGCAAGGTGGCCAACGCCGATCTGGCGGCGACGCGGTTCGACATCGAGGGGACGCGGGCCAGTCTCGCCGCCAGCGTGGCCGACAACTATTTTCAGGCCAAGGGCGACGCCATCCAACTCCAGGACGCCCGCGAAAGCGTGCGCATCGAAAGCGATCTGGAGGCCATCGCCTTGAAGAAGGCCACCGTCGGGCTGGGCGCGGCGACCGACGCCGACCGGGTGGCGGGCGATCTTTCCCAGGCCAAGGCGCAGGTGCAGGATCTGGCGGCCCAGCTTCACATCGCCCAGCGCCAGCTTCTGATCCTGGTCGGCCGGGGGATCGCGCCCACCGCCAGCCTGCCCGTGGAAGCGGCGGCGCCCGACGCCCCCAGGCCGCCCGCCGCCATTCCCGGCGACCTGCTGGCCCGCCGGCCCGACGTGCGCGAGGCCGAGGCGCATCTGCGCTCGGAGGCGGGCACGGCCAGGCTGCGCCATCTGGCCATCTTTCCGACCTTCACCCTGCTGCCGGGACTTGGCCTATCGCGCACCGTTTCGCCCGGCGTCACCTTCATTCCCCCCGCCACCCTGATCCCGGCCCAGCAGAGCACCAGCCTCGGCTTCTGGACCCTCGGCGCCGGGGTCAGCGTGCCGGTGCTGGACATTCCCAAGCTGCTCTATGACGCCAAGGCGGAGGACGCCCGCACCGAACAGGCGGTGATCGCCTACGAGAAGACCGTCCAGACCGCCTATGGCGAGGCCGAAAACGCCCTGGTCAATCTCGGGGCCGGCGAGCGGGCCGTGGAGGTGCTGACCGCCGGCGAGGCGCGCGCCCATCGCGCTTCGGAAGGGGCCAGGAAGCTCTACGCCATGGGCCTGGACGATCTGACCACCGCCCTGAGCGCCGAACAGGCCTGGCGGACCACCCGCTCGGCCCTCACCGCTGAACGGGTGGCGGCGTTGCGGCGCGCCGTGCAGACCTATAAGGCGCTGGGCGGCGGATGGGCCTTCGCGGCGTCGGGCGCCAAGTTCCCATGAAGGTTGACGCCATGCCGAGTCTCAAGACCTGGATCGCCATCGCCCTGGCGCTCGGGGCCGCGCAAGGTCTGGCGGGCTGCCAGAAGAAGACCGCCGAGGCGCCGCGCCAGCAGGCCCGCTCGGTCAGCGTGATCGCGGTGGAGCCACGCGAGATCGAGGGCGGCCTGATCGCCTCCGGCTCGCTTGTCCCGCGCCAGGACATCGCGGTGTTTCCCCAGCTCACCGGCTATCGCGTGGCCAAGGTGCTTGTCGATGTGGGGGCCAAGGTCGCCGCCGGCCAGCCGCTGGTCCAGCTCGACGACACCCTGCTGCGGGCCCAGCTCGCCCAGCAGACGGCGCTGGCCGCCCAGCAGAGCGTGCTGGCCGACGAGGCCGACGCCCAGGCGGCGCGGGTCAAGGGACTGGACGACGAGGGCCTCCTGTCGCAGGAGCAGATCGACACCCGCCGCTTCGCCGCCCGCTCGGCGCGGGCGCAGGCCAACGCCCAGGCCGCCGCCGCGCGGGACTTGCGCACCCGCGAAGGGCTGATGGAGATCCGCGCGCCGCGCGCCGGGCTGGTGATCGAGCGCAACGTGCGGCTGGGCGACCTGGCCGGGGCCGGCACGACGCCGTGGTATCGTATCGCCCAGGACGGCAAGGTCGAACTGGCCGCCGATGTCGGCGAGGACGCCCTGGGCAAGCTTCGAGTGGGGTCGACGGCGAAGGTGACCCTGGCGGACGGCACGGTCGTCCCGGGCGTCGTGCGACTGGTCAATCCGGCCATCGACGCGACGACAAAGCTCGGCATTGTTCGCATCGCCCTGCCGATCCGGTCCGACGTGCGCGTGGGCGGTTTCGCCAAGGCCAGTTTTCTTGGCGCCACCCGTTCGGCCCTGGCCGTGCCGGAGACGGCGGTGCGCTATGACGCCAACGGCGCCTCGGTCATGGTCGTTGGAGCGGACGACCGGGTGGCCCGCGTTCCGGTCACCACCGGTCAGCGCGGCGGCGGCTGGGTGGAGCTCGTCACTGGTCCCGCGGCTGGATCGCGGGTTGTCGAGAAGGCGGCGGCCATGCTGACGCCCGGCGACTATGTGCGCCCGGCGGCCACGTCATGAGCGGCGAGCGGCGCTTTCGCGTCTCCGAATGGGCGATCCGCAACCCCATTCCCATAGTGGTCTTCTTCATCGCCGCGATCCTGGCCGGCCTCTTCGCGTACAGCACCCTGCCGATCAAGGCCTTCCCCAATATCGAGTTTCCCGCCGTGACCGTGACGGTGACCCGCAGCGGCGCCGCGCCGGCCGAGATGGAGAGCCAGGTCGCCCGGCCGATCGAGAACGCCCTGGCCGGCCTCTCCAACGTCGAGGCGATTCAATCGACCATCGTCCAGGGCTCGTCGGAAACCTTCATCCAGTTCCATCTCGGCCAGGATCTGCAGAAAGCCACCGACGACGTCCGTTCCAGGGTGGATCAGACGCGCAACGATCTGCCGCGCGACATCGACCCGCCGATCGTCCAGAGGGTCGAAATCGACGATCAGCCGATCGTCACCTACGCGGTCACCGCGCCAGCCATGTCGACGACCGGGCTGTCGTGGTTCATCGACAATACGGTGGCCCGGACCCTCCAGGCGCTGCCCGGAGTCTCACGGATCGACCGCCTGGGTGGGGCCGACCGCGAAATCAACATCCTGGTCGATCCCGACCGCCTGGCCGCCCACGGGCTCACCGCCGCCGAGGTGAACGACGCCCTGGCGCAGGCCAACGTCGATGCGCCGGGCGGCCGGGTGACCGTCGGCGGGCGGGAGGAAACCCTGCGCGTCCTGGGCGCGGCGACGAGCGTCGATCAGATCCGCAACCTTTCCATCCCCACCGCCGGCGGCGGATTCGTCAGACTGTCGGATGTCGCCGACGTGGGCGACGGGGCCGCCGAACCGCGTGGCTTCGCCCTCCTGAACGGACATCCGGTGGTGGGCTTCGAACTCAGCAAGATCAAGAACGCCAGCGAGGTCGAGGTCGAGGACAGCGCCGATCGGGCCATCAAGGGCCTGGAGAAGCAATATCCCGGCGTCAGGGTTCACAAGATCGTCTCGCGCGTCGATCAGACCCGGGCGAGCTTTTCGGCCACCCTCCACACTTTGCTGGAGGGGATGGCCCTGGCGGCGCTGGTCGTCTGGCTGTTCCTGCGCAGTTGGCGGGCGACGGCGGTGACCGCGATCGCCATGCCGGCCTCGCTCATCCCGACCTTCGCCTTCATGAGTTTTGTCGGCTTCAGCCTCAACGTCGTGACCCTGCTGGGCCTCACCCTGGTGATCGGCATCCTGGTCGATGACGCCATCGTCGAGATCGAGAACATCGAGAAGCGGGTCTATACCGGGATGAGGCCGTTCGAAGCGGCCATCGAAGGGGCCGACCAGATCGGCCTGGCGGTGGTGGCGACCACCTTCGCCATCGTCGCGGTGTTCCTGCCCACCGCCTTCATGCCGGGCATAACCGGGCAGTTCTTCCGTGAGTTCGGGATCACCGTATCGGTCGCCGTGCTGTTCTCGCTGGTGGTGGCGCGCCTGCTGACACCTCTGATGGCGGCCTATTTCCTCAAGCCCAGGCCCGGCCGCGAGCGGCCGCCGCTGCCGCGGTTCTACACCCGCTCGCTGGCCTGGGCCCTGGACCATCGCATCATGGCCGCCCTGATCGGCCTGGTGATCTTCCTCGCCTCGGTGGCCCTGATCGTGCCGCTGAAGAAGGCCGTCCAGCCAGAGGGAAATCCCAACTATTATTACGTCAACGTCGAGGGGCCGCCGGGCGCCACCCTGGCCGAGATGCGCGCCACCATCGACCGTCTGGACGCTCTGATCGCCCGCCAGCCCGAAACCGCCGCGGTGTTCGCCCAGGTCGGCAGCGCCAGCAGCAACACCTTCGCGGGCAGCAGCGGGGTTAACCAGGGGGCGGTGGTCGCGGTGCTGAAGCCCGATCGGCTGACCAAGGTGCCGAAGATCCGCGATCGCCTGCGTCCGCTCCTGCGCCAGATTCCCGACGCGCGGGTGACGTTCGACACTTCCGGGTTCGGGGCCGCCGAGATCGACATCACCCTGGTCAGCGAGACCGGCGAGGGTCTGGAGGCGGCGGCGCTCACCCTGCAACGCCAGATGCGCGGCGTCCCGGGCCTGGCCGATCCGAGGCCCACCAAGCCGCCCAGCGGGGCCGAACTGGTGGTGCGGCCAAAAGCCGACGAGGCGGCCCGCCTGGGCGTGCCGGTCGCCATCATCGCCGCCGCCGCGCGCATCGCCACCGTCGGCGACATCGACGCCAATGTCTCCAAGCTCGATCAGGGTGAGCGGCGCATCCCCATCCGGGTGCGGCTGCCGCAGCGCGACCGCACCGACCTGTCGGTGATCAAGAACCTGCGCCTGCCCACCGCGTCCGGCGGCGTGACCACCCTGGACAGCGTGGCGGATGTCTATTTTCAGGCCGGCCCGGCCGAAATCGACCGCTTCGATCGCAAGCGCCAGATCACCACTGTCGCCGACACCACCGGCGACACCCAGGTCGGCGATGTGCAGGCCAAGGTCGACAGGCTGCCGATCATGCGCCATCTGCCGCCGGGGGTGGAAAAGGCCTCGCAGGGCTCCGAGCAGCAATCGGCCGAGCTGTTCGGCGGGTTCATCATCGCCATCGTCTCGGCGATCGGCCTGGTCTATTCGGTGATGGTGCTGCTGTTCCGCAGCTTCTTCAAGCCGTTCGTCATCCTCTCGGCCCTGCCGACCGCGATCGGCGGCGCGTTCCTGGCCCTGCTGGTCACCGGCCTGCCACTGTCCATCCCCTCCCTGATCGGCTTCCTGATGCTCATGGGCCTGGCGGCCAAGAACTCCATCCTTCTGGTCGAATACGCCATCGAGCGCGAACGCGACGGCGCCACCCAGCGCGCCGCCCTCATCGAAGCCTGCCGCGAGCGGGCCAGGCCGATCGTGATGACGAGCCTGGCCATGATGGCCGGCATGCTGCCCACCGCCCTGACGCTTGGCAAGGGATCGGAGTTCCGCCAGCCGATGGCGGTGGCGGTGATCGGCGGCCTGATCACCTCGACCATCCTGTCCCTGGTGCTGGTGCCGGTGGTCTATGAATTCATCGACGACTTCGAGCGCTGGCTCGCCCCGCGCCTCGGCCGCCTCGTCACCCCCCGCCTCGCGCCAGCGGTCGCTTCGGCGACGCCGGCGGATCGGCTGTAACGCGACCGGTCATTTCGCGCCCGCCTTCAGCCCCTCGATCTCCTCCAGGCCGCGCCGCGCCAGGGCGTCGGCGCGTTCGTTCAGAGGGTGGCCGGCGTGGCCCCTGACCCAGCGCCAGTCCACCTCATGGCGCAGCCGCGCCTCGTCGAGTCGCCGCCACAGGTCCTCGTTCTTCACCGCCCCCTTGGTCATCGTCCGCCAGCCGCGCGCCTTCCACATGGCGAGCCACTGGGTGACGCCGTTTCTGACATACTGGCTGTCGGTGTGCAGTTCGACCCGGCAGGGCCGCTTCAGCGCGACGAGCGCCTCGATGGCGGCGGTGAGCTCCATGCGGTTGTTGGTGCTCGCCGCCTCGCCGCCCCAGATTTCCCGCTCGGCGCCCTCGAACATCAGGAGCGCACCCCAGCCGCCGGGCCCGGGGTTGCCCCGGCACGCGCCGTCGGTGAAGATCACCACGCCGGGGGTCATGCGAGGGCGTCCAGGCGAAGCGCGCCGGCGCGGTGGGCGGCGAGCCGCGCCTCGAACTCCAGGGGACTCTTGGGGCGGACCAGGGCGCCGCGCGCCGGCGCCCCCCAGTCGGCCAGCCGAGTCAGGAAGAAGCGCATGGCGCCGCCGCGGGCCATGAGGGGCAGGGCGGCCCTTTCCTTGTCCATCAGACGCCGCCGGCGCTCGTAGCCCTCGACGAAGGCGCGCGCCCTGGTCCCGTCCCAGGCGCCGTCCGCGTCGAAGCACCAGGCGTTGAGCGCCACGCCGATGTCATAGGCCAGGGCGTCCTCGGCCGCGAAATAGAAGTCGATGGCGCCGGCGAATCGGTCGCCTTCGAAAAACACGTTGTCGGGAAAATAGTCGGCGTGGACGATGCCGCCGGGCAGGTCGGCCGGCCATTGCTCGGCAAGGGTGGCCAGATCCTTCTCGATCGTCCTCGCCAGACCGCGCTTCAGCGCCTCGGCCGCGCCGGCCAGGGGCGCGAACATCGCCGCCCACGCCGCGTGCCCCAGATCGTTCGCCCGCCGTCCCGCGAAGCCCTGGGCGGCCAGATGCAGCCAGGCCAGCCCCTCGCCCGCCTGGCGGCAATGCCCGACGTCGGGCGTGGTCACGGGCAGCCCCGGCAGAAAGGCGACCAGCGCCGCTGGCTTGCCGCGCAGCGATTTCAGAACCGCGCCGTTCCGGTCGGCGATCGGGGCGGGCGAGGGATACCCCCGCGCCGCCAGATGCCGCATCAAGCCAAGGAAGAACGGCAGATCCGCCGCCCGGGTCCGCTTCTCATAGACGGTCAGGATGAAGCGCCCGCCGACCGACTCCACCAGGAAGTTGGAATTCTCCACCCCCTCGGCCACGCCTCTGAAGGCGCGCGCCGCGCCCACGTCGAAATCGGCCAGAAAGCCTTCCAGCTCGGCCGCGGAAACGTCGGTATAGACCGCCATGCGCTCTGTTCGGCGAGGGCGCGGTTCGCGTCAAGCAAGGTCGCCGCCGCCGCCGCCCCAGCCGCCCTTCGTTGCGGCGCCGCGGATATGCCGTTATCACCTCGCCCGATGAGGCCGGGCCGCCCCCCGGCCGAGCTTTTTTGTCTGGACCGCCCATGCGCCCGATCCGCCCGATCCTCTTCGCCCTGTGCACCGCCCTCACCCTTTTGCCGGCCGTTCCGAGCTTCGCCCAGTACGGCGGCGGATCTACCGGCGCGGGCGACAAGGACCAGGAGGACGATGCCAAGAAGAAGAAGCGCGACGAGGAATTCGGCAACCTGAAGGCGCCCCTGCCGCAGCTTCGCAACGCCGGCCCCTGCCCCTTCGTCAAGGTGCTCTACGACGCCGCCCGCTATGTGGAGTTCAAGGGGGGCGACGAGGCCTCCGCGGCGGTCGGCTTCACCGGCGAGATCGAGAACATCGCCTCGGCCTGCGCCTACAAGGGCGCCGAGCCGATCAAGCTCAAGATGCAGGTGCTGTTCGAACTGGGCCGCGGTCCCCAGGCGGTGGGAAGCCGCAAGACGTATCAGTACTGGGTCGCCGTCACCGACCGCAACCACGCGGTTCTGAACAAGGAATATTTCTCCCTGCCGGTCACCTTCCCCGCCGGCGTCGATCGCGTGACGATCACCGAGCCGATCGGCGGCGTCACCATTCCGCGCGCCGACTCCAAGGTTAGCGGCGGCAATTTCGAGGTGCTGGTGGGCTTCGAGGTCACCCCGGCCATGGCCGACTTCAACCGGCAGGGCAAGCGTTTCCGCCCCAACGCCGGCCAGATCCCCGTCCAGGCGTCCGCCGCCAGGCCATGAACGACCTTCGATCGGCGCTCGGGCAGGCGGCCGGCGCCGCCTTCGCCGCCCTGGGCCTTTCGCGCGACTTCGGGGCCGTCACGGCGTCCGACCGCCCCGACCTGGCCGATTTCCAGTGCAACGGCGCCCTGGCGGCGGCCAGGGCGGAGCGGCGCGATCCGCGCCAGATCGCCACCGCCGTCGCCGAGGCGCTGAGAGATCATCCCGCCATTGCCGCCGCCGAAGTCGCCGGTCCGGGCTTCGTCAATCTGCGGGTGAGCGATGAGGGCCTGTCGGCGCGGGCCGGGGCCCTGGCCGCCGACGAGCGGGCCGGGGCCGGGCGGGTGGCGGCTCCCCGCCGCGTCCTTATCGACTACGGCGGCCCCAATGTCGCCAAGGCCATGCACGTCGGCCACCTGCGCGCCGGGGTCATCGGCGAGGCGATCAAGCGCCTTTTCCGCTTTCGCGGCGACGCGGTGAAGGGCGACGCCCACTTCGGCGACTGGGGCTTCCAGATGGGCCTGCTGATCGTCGCCTGCGCCGACGCCGATCCGGCCGTCGCCGCCTTGCTGGAGGGCCTGGCCAGCGAGCCGAAGGATTTTTCGCAAGACCGCCGGCGGGCCATCGACGCCGACCTCGCCGCCCGCATCGATCTGGCCGATCTGGACCGCCTCTATCCGCTCGCCGCCGCGCGGGCCAAGTCGGACGAGGCCTACCGCAACCGCGCCCGGCGGGCGACGGCGCGGCTCCAGGCCGGCCGCTTCGACCACCGCCTGATCTGGGGCCATTTCGCCGACGTGACGCGCGAGGCCCTGCAGCGCGACTTCCACGCCCTTGGCATCGACTTCGACCTGTGGCGCGGCGAGAGCGATGTCGATCCGCTCATCGCGCCGATGATCGCCGAACTCGAAGACAAGGGCCTGCTCGTCGATGACCAGGGCGCGCGGATCGTCCGGGTGGCCCGCGACGGCGACCGGCGCGACATCCCGCCCCTACTGGTGGTCTCCTCGGAAGGCTCGGCCATGTACGGCACCACCGATCTGGCCACCATCGTCGATCGCCGCCGCTTCTTCGATCCGGACCTCGTCCTCTATGTGGTCGATCAGCGGCAGGCCGACCACTTCGAGGTGGTGTTCCGCGCCGCCGTCCTGGCCGGCTACGCCCGCGAGGGCGAGCTGGAGCACGTCGGCTTCGGCACCATGAACGGCCCCGACGGCAAGCCCTTCAAGACCCGCGAGGGCGGGGTGCTGAAGCTGCGCGACTTGATCGACATGGCGACGGACAAGGCGCGCTCGCGTCTCCACGACGCTGGCCTCGGCGGCGAGCTTTCGCCCGAGGCCTTCGAGGCCACCGCCCTGAAGGTGGGCGTCGCGGCCCTGAAGTTCGCCGATCTGATCAATTTCCGCGGCGCCGCCTACGTCTTCGATCTCGACCGGTTTTCCAGTTTCGAGGGCAAGACCGGCCCCTATCTGCTCTACCAGGCGGTGCGGGTGAAGTCCCTGCTGCGCAAGGCGGCCGCCGAGGGCGTGGCGGCCGGCGAGATCGCCATCGCCGCGCCGGCCGAGCGCGACCTGGCCCTGCTGCTCGACGCCTTCGACCGCACCCTCGAGAGCGCCTACGATCGGCGCGCCCCCAACCTCGTCGCCGACCACGCCTACCGCTTGGCCCACACCTTCTCCAGGTTCTACGCCGCCTGCCCAGTCCTCGCCGCCGACACCTCCCAGACGCGCGCCTCCCGCCTGGCCCTGGCGGCGCTCACCCTCAAACAGCTGGAACTGACGCTCGATCTCCTGGGCATCGAGGCGCCGGAGCGGATGTGAGGGCGGGAACGACCGTGACGTGCGGCGGCCCGACCCAACCGCGCCGCTTGACTCCCCCGCCGGCCTCCCCCACCTATTCCCGACCCTCGCGGGAGAGGCCGCGCCCTTCTTCGACAGGGGCCGGCGCCGAAGGCGCAACCGCCCCGGAAACGCTCAGGCAACAGGGACCGCGCGGGCCGATGAACGCTGGAAAGAGGCGCGGCGCCTAAAAAGCGCGGCGGCTCGCCGAAGGAGCAGGGGCTGGCCTTTATCCTAAAGGCCCGGCCCGAAATCTCTCAGGCCCAAGGGACAGCGGGGGCGCGTGAAACGGCGGCGTGTCCGCCGGCGTGCGGCCTTTTCCGTGGAGTCTCGCCCGATCGTGTCCGACGAAGCCCTGAAGACCACCCCGCTGACGGGCGCGCACCGCGCGCTGGCCGGTCGGCTGGTCGCCTTCGCCGGCTACGACATGCCGGTGCAATATCCCCTGGGCGTCCTCAAGGAACATCTTTGGACGCGCCAGAAGGCCGGCCTGTTCGATGTCTCCCACATGGGCCCGGCCTTCCTGGATGTCATCGCGCGAACCGGCGATGGCGAAGCCAATCACGCCGCCGCCGCCGCCGTGATCGAGCCCCTGGTCAGCGGCGACATCGCCGGCCTCAAGCCGGGGCAGTTGCGCTACACCCTGCTGCTGGACCGCGAGGGCGGCATTCTCGACGACCTGATGATCGGCCGGCCGGTGAGCCCCGGGCGCCAGGGCATGCTCTATATCGTGGTCAACGCCGGGACCAAGGAGGCCGATTTCGCCGCCATCGCCGAGGCGGCCGGCGACCGCGCCCGCCTGACCCGCGCCGATGACCGCGCCCTGATCGCCCTGCAGGGGCCGGCCGCCGCCGACGTGCTCGCGCCCATCCTTCCGGCCTCGGCCGAACTTTCCTTCATGACCTTCGATCGCATGGACTTCGAGGATCACGCCCTCATCGTCTCGCGCGGCGGCTACACCGGCGAGGACGGCTTCGAGATCCTCGCCCCGGCCATGGTCGCCGCCCGCTTCTGGAACCGCCTCCTGGCCGACGAGCGGGTGGCGCCGATCGGCCTGGGGGCGCGCGATTCCCTGCGCCTGGAGGCCGGCCTTCCCCTTTACGGCCACGATATCGACCAGACCACTTCCCCCATCGAGGCGAACCTCGCCTTCGCCGTCTCCAGGCGCCGCCGCAAGGCCGGCGATCTGCGCGGCGCCGACCGCATCGGCCGCGAACTGGCCGGCGATCTCGCTCGCCTTCGCGTCGGCCTGAGCGTCGATGGCGCGCCGGCCCGCGAGGGGACGCAAATCACCGACCCCGCCGGCGTGGTGGTCGGCGCGGTCACCAGCGGCGGCTTTTCGCCTTGCCTTGGCGCCCCCATCGCCATGGGCTATGTGCCGCCGGCCCTGGCCGCGCCGGGGACGTCCCTGCGGGTCGTCGTCCGCGGCAAGGCGCAAGACGCACGGGTCACCGCCCTTCCCTTCGTCCCGCACCGCTATCGCCGCGCCGCCTGAACTCCGACAGCTCCAAGAGGAATCCCGCATGCGTTTTTCCAAGGACCACGAGTGGGTCGAACTCGACGGCGACACCGCGACGGTGGGCGTCACCGCCTACGCCGCCGGCCAGCTCGGCGACGTGGTGTTCGTGGAGCTTCCCGCCGCCGGCAAGGCGGTGAAGGCCGGGGAGGCCCTGGCGGTGGTCGAGAGCGTCAAGGCCGCCTCCGACGTTTTCGCCCCCATCTCGGGCGAGGTGGTCGGCGCCAACGACGCCCTGGCGGAAAGTCCCCAGACCGTGAACGACGAGCCGGAAGGCGCCGGCTGGTTCGTCAAGCTCAAGGTGGCCGACCGCGATGAGACCGACGCCCTCATGGACCGCGGCGCCTACGAAGCCTATCTGGCCACGCTTTGAGGGCGGCGGCCCACTGATGCGCTATCTCCCGCTCACCGACGCCGACCGCTCCGACATGCTGGCGGTCGTGGGCGCCGGCGCCATCGACGATCTCTTCGTCGACGTGCCGCCCGCCGCCCGCCTCTCCGGCCTCATCGACCTGCCCCTCCACGCCGGCGAGCTGGCGGTGGAGCGGGCGCTGGGGGCGCTGGCGGCCCGCAACCGGCCGGCCGGCGCCGGGCCGTTCTTCTGCGGCGCGGGGGCCTATCGCCACCATGTGCCGGCCAGCGTCGATCACCTGATCCAGCGCTCGGAGTTCCTGACCAGCTACACCCCCTATCAGCCGGAAATCGCCCAGGGCACCTTGCAGGTCCTCTTCGAGTTCCAGACCCAGGTGGCGGCCCTGACCGGCCTGCCGGTGGCCAACGCCTCCATGTACGACGGCTCGACCGCCTGCGCGGAGGCCGTGATGATGGCCGCCCGCGTGACCCGCCGGAGCAAGGCCGTGCTATCCGGCGGCCTGCATCCGCACTACGCCGCCGCCGCCCACACCCTGGCCCATTCGGCCGGCGTTCACACCCGCCGCCTTCCCGCCGCCCTCGACGCCGAGGCCGCCGTCATCGACGCCATCGACGCCGACACCGCCTGCGTGGTTGTCCAGAGCCCCAATGTGTTCGGCCAGGTCACCGACGTGACGGCGATCGGCGAGGCCGCGCACGCCGCCGGCGCCCTCATGATCGTCGTCGTCACCGAGGCGGTCGCCTTCGGCCTGCTGAAATCTCCCGGCGAGATGGGGGCCGACATCGCGGTGGCCGAGGGCGCCTCGATCGGCAACGCCCTCTCCTTCGGCGGCCCCTACGTCGGCCTGATGGCCTGCCGCGAAGCCCTCGTCCGCCAGATGCCCGGGCGCCTCTGCGGCGAGACGGTGGACGCGGCGGGCCGGCGCGGCTTCGTCCTCACCCTTTCCACCCGCGAACAGCACATTCGCCGCGACAAGGCGACCAGCAACATCTGCACCAATTCGGGCCTGTGCGCCCTGGCCTTCTCCATCCACATGTCACTGCTGGGCGGCGCCGGACTGGCCGAGCTGGCGGCCATCAACCACGCCCGCGCCCGCGCCCTGCGCGCCGCCCTGGCCGCCGTTCCGGGCGTCGAGATCCTCACCGCGCGCTTCTTCAACGAGTTCGCCGTCCGCCTGCCCGGCCCCGCCGCCGCCATCGTCGAGGCCCTGGCCCGCCGAGGCGTCCTGGCCGGCGTCCCCTTCTCCCGCCTCGATCCCGCCGCCGGCCTGGACGACATCCTGCTCGTCGCCGCCACCGAAACGACCACGCCTCAGGATATCGCCGCCTTCGCCGAATCGCTCACCGAGGAGATCGCCCGATGAGCGTCCTGGCAGCCAACGCGGGCCGTCCGACCCGACCCGAACCCGTCGAGAGCTCGCAGAGCACCCACCCAGGCCGCGGCCTGCTCCAGTACGAGCCGCTGATCTTCGAACTGGGGGGCTGGGACAAGACCGGGGTGGATTTCCCGGACGATCCGCGCGGTCCCGCCCTCGACGCCTCCGACCTCGCCGGCCTCACCCGCGCCTCGGCCCCGCATCTGCCCGGCCTCTCCGAGCCGGAGACCCTGCGCCACTATGTACGCCTGTCGCAGCAGAACCACGCCATCGACCTGGCCCTCTATCCGCTCGGCTCGTGCACCATGAAGCACAACCCGCGCCTGGACGAAAAGCTCGCCCGCCTGGCCGGTTTCGCCGACATTCATCCCCTCCAGCCGATCTCCACCGTCCAGGGCGCCCTGGCCCTGATGGACGATCTCGCCCATTGGCTGAAGACCCTCACCGGCATGCCGGCCGTGGCCCTGTCGCCCAAGGCCGGCGCCCATGGCGAGCTCTGCGGCCTGCTGGCCATCCGCGCCGCCCACGAGGCCAGGGGCGATCCGCGCAAGACCGTGCTGGCGCCAACCTCCGCCCACGGCACCAATCCGGCCACCGCCGCCCTGGCCGGCTATCAGGTGGTGGAGATCGCCCAGACCGCCGACGGTCATGTGGACCTCGCCGACCTGGCCGACAAGCTGCACCCGGACGTGGCCGCCGTCATGGTCACCAACCCCAACACCTGCGGCCTCTTCGAGCGCGACGTGCTCGAGATCGCCCGCCTGACCCACGCGGCGGGGGCCTATTTCTACTGCGACGGGGCCAATTTCAACGCCATCGTCGGGCGGGTGCGGCCAGGCGACCTGGGCGTCGACGCCATGCACATCAATCTGCACAAGACCTTCTCCACCCCGCACGGCGGCGGCGGCCCCGGGGCCGGTCCGGTGGTGCTGAGCGCCGCCCTGGCGCCTTTCGCCCCGACCCCGTGGATCGCCCACGGCGAGGCCGGTTTCGATCTGATCGAACACGCCGATGGCGCGGCGGCCGCCAATCTCGGGCGCCTGTGCGCCTTCCATGGCCAGATGGGCATGTATGTGCGGGCGCTCGCCTATATGATGAGCCACGGGTCGGACGGCCTTCGCCAGGTCGCCGAGGACGCCGTTCTCAACGCCAACTACATCAAGGCCAGGCTGTCGGGCGCCATGAGCGTCGCTTATCCCGATGGGCCGTGCATGCACGAGGCTCTGTTCGACGACGCCTGGCTCGAAGGCACGGGCGTCACCACCCTCGATTTCGCCAAGGCGATGATCGATGTCGGCTTCCATCCCATGACCATGTACTTCCCCCTGGTCGTCCACGGGGCCATGCTGATCGAGCCCACCGAAACCGAACCGCGCCGCGAGCTCGACCGCTTCTGCGACGCCCTCCTGGAACTGGCCGCCGCCGCCAGGGCCGGCGATGTGGAGCGCTTCAAGGGCGCCCCCTTCCACGCCCCCCTGCGAAGGCTCGACGAAACCCTGGCGGCCCGCAAGCCCCGGCTGCGGTGGACGGAGGAAACCTCCCCTCTCAATTCAGCGTGAACGTCGCCTCCCGCCGGCGCAGGTCCACCGACACCCGCTGGCATTGGCTGAGCACATCCATACCCAGCAGCATGGCCGGCTGGTGGGCCAGGCCGAAGCGCTTGAACACCGGCAGCTGGGCGAAGGCCAGCGGCATGTTGTGGATGACGATGCCGCCCACATCGGCCTCGGCGATGTCCTCCAGCTCGACGGCCATCTTGCGGCCGGTCACGCTGACGATCTCGGTGGTGACGCTCGGAGGGTGTTTGATGGCCCGGTGGTCGAGCAGGCCCAGCAGGGCCAGATTGCCCACCGACAGCTGAGAGCCGGAATCCAGCACCACATAGACCCGCTGCCCTCGGATGCTGGCGTTGACCAGGATCAACTGGCCGAACCGGCCCTGGCCGCGCACCACGATGGTGTGGCCGTCGAACGGCTCTGGCCGGCTGGGCGTGCTGGAGAGGCGCATGGCCTTGAAATCCATCGTCACGTGCAGGTTGTGCAGGGCGTCGACGCCGAGCATCCCCGCCGCTCCCAGATCCAGGGCCGGCACGGCCGGCGCCTCGATGGGACCCACCACCCGATTGCCGATCGCCAGGCGGCGGATCGTCACGGTCTGGACGTCGTCCGAGCCGGTGGTCTCGTGCATCACCACCCGCGGCCCGGCCGGCAGGGCCAGCGTCGCGGCCAGTTCGCGCGAGATCACCGTGCGGTCCGAGCCGGTGTCCACCAGAAACTCGAACGGCCCCTTGCCGTCGACCATCACCGGCAGGGTCAGTCGCGAGGTCGGGTCCTGGGCCATCTCCAGGCTCTCGGTCGCGGCGGCAGCCTCATCGGGCGACGCGGCGACCGCCGCGGCCGGCGGGATCGGCGGCTCGGTCGGCGTCGCCACCCCCGCCACGCCCCCGCCCGCCAGCGCCCAGGCGCCCAGCACCCCCGCCAGACCCGTCACCGCAATCTTGGCTCTCATCGTCCGATCGCCTCTCGCGCTAAGGGGAGTATGCGCTCCAATTGTGGGAACGGAAACACCCGACCAGTTCCCCCCGCCCCGGGGCCGCCGCTGTCCGATTCACCCCTCTCGAAACCCAACCAGACCTCTCCTCCCTCGCGAAGCTACCGGATTCACACATTGTGAGAGCCACGGCTGATGATGGCTCCGTGCTTGGCGGCTTGGAAGTAGAGCCAGCCCTCGAGCATGACGATGGGGCCGGGTTTTCCATAGTATCCGGTCCATCCGCCCAGGCGCGCACAGACCCATGCGCCGTAGGCGAGGGAGCCGGGTGGGTGGGGGTTTTTTTGCCTTTGGGTCTTACCTTCGAGCT
>Ga0208717_1000123_pt1 | contig 40953 bp, 42 predicted proteins | sample NGESurF53shallow_FD_184489 | JGI IMG/M metagenome (GOLD analysis project Ga0208717, IMG submission 184489) | Arctic peat soil microbial communities from Barrow, Alaska - NGEE Surface sample F53-3 shallow (SPAdes) | ecosystem: Environmental > Terrestrial > Soil > Wetlands > Peat ... | reverse complement strand
ATGTTAAATGACAAAATATTTACATGATCCGGAAAATATTGAAAAGGTAGAATATTGGACGAACTCTGAAAAGATTTTTGATTTATCTGTACGACAACTATTTTGAATCATTTTATTATTTTATAAAACTGCGATAAAATATCCTTATCATATTGGAGTAAAAGACCAGGAGTATTTTTTCATGGCAGGAATCTGGCAACTATGGAAAGATACAGAAACAGGTGAGTATGTAGAAACATTTAGTATTGTTACAACATCTGCCAATAAATTAATGGAACAGATCCACAACAGTACAAAAAGAATGCCTACAATTCTTACGTAAGACTTTGCCTGGGAATGGATCTTTGACGACCCTGATGAAGAAAGAATTACTGAAATAGCCCATTATCAATTTCCTGCAGAGCAAATGGAAGCTTGCACAATTTCTAAAGATTTTAGAAGTGCATTAGATCCGAAAGAACCTTTTGTTTATGGAGATTTGAATACTTTGATATTAGTATAAATTTTAATGATTTATATTATTTTCAAAACTTTCTATACTGCTTAGGTTGGAAAAGCTATACTTTGAAGTTAGAAACTTTAGAAAGGCAAATTAAGAGCGTAATAAAACAAATTCATATAAACCTAAAAAATTGGATTGCTATAGTAACAATTAAATAGAATATCCCTAATAAAAAGTCCTAAATGCCTGCTGAGGAGGATTAAAAATAAATAAAGAATTACTGATTTGTTGAACGAAAATAATGATTAATTTCGGTCTATATTGTTTTTTGCTGGTTTTAATACCTGGGTACATGGCAGGGTACTAATGATAATGAGGCGGAAGCCGGTGATTTCATGATGCTGGAAAACGAAGTAGCGCCAGTGATAAAGACATTAATTGAAAACGAAATAGAAGTGGTGGCACTTCATAACCACATGGTTCATGAACGGCTCCGCATTTTTTTTCAGCACTATTGGGGTACAGGCCCGGCAGAAAAATTAGCTAAGGGGTTGAAGGCGGCATTAGATAAAACCGGGGAAGGAAAATAAAAGGTGGTTTTAGAAAAACAAAATTATCCTGATTGTATATTCCAATTCAAAGTCGGTTAAAAAAAATACAAATACAGATTATTTGTTGGTTTACTGGTAATAGTTTAAAGAAACCTTTTCTAAAAAGTATACCTTAGGAAAGATATGAAAAAAGTCTACCTGTTTCTTATTGCAATTATTATTGTTGTTGGCGGCGCCTACTTTTATATACGTTTTGTCTTTTTAAAATCAAAAGATTTTAAACCGGATTATTCTAAATCCATATCTGTTGCAGATTTGCGGCCCGCAATAATCGCAAAACTTCAGCAATTGGCAAAAGATGCTTCCGGCGGCCTTTATCGTTTATCAATAGACAAAATCGATCCGCATATTTCAACCTCATCAATAGATATTACCAACGCAGTTCTTACTCCTGATTCTGCAATGGTTAAAAATTTTGACAGTCTTCATATGCTTCCTGATGATGTATTTAAAATTTCATTTTCATCATTACATATTGACGGCATTGACATTAATGATCTGCTGTCAAAAGATTATTTATCGCTAAGGCATATTTTGATCAACGCACCGGTGATTGAAGTATATCATAAAGAGAAAGCTTATAATAAAGCGCTTCGTATTAAGAATGATTCAATCACGGTTTATAAAAGAATCATGAAAAAAATGAAAAGAATTTCAATTGATACAATTGAAGTAGTGAATGGTACATTTATAAGCCACATAGGCGCTAATAATAAAATAAATAAACTTAAGGAGGTTTCGGTTATTATGAGCGACATACTCATAGATTCCTCAACCGAATATAATACGAAAAGATTCCTTTTTGCAAAGCAGGCAAAGCTTTCAACTAAAAATTTCTATAGCCGGACACCTGATAGCCTGTACTATTTTAAATGTGCTACCATAAATATTTCTACTGCTGAAAATAAGATCACGGCACTCAATTGTGAATTGCACCCACGGTTTAATAAAAAACAATTTGAAAGCCATTTGCACGAGCGAAAAGAAATGTACAATCTTGAAATTCCAAAAATAACTTTGGAGGGTATTAACTGGTGGAATCTTATCAATCAGAAAAATATTATTGCGGATGAAGCAGTGATAAATAATGGTTCCTGTAAAATATTCCTCGACAGGTCATTGCCTTTTCGCAAAGTAAAAATTCACAATTTTCCCCAGCAGATCTTAATGAGAATTCCTGTGCCAATATCTATAGCTGAAATGCATATACGCCATTGTAAACTGGCTTATAGTGAATATAACCCCGGCATGGATAGGACGGGCACAATCTATATTGATGATATGAATGGCGCGGTAACCAATATTACTAATATGCATGATCAAATAAAAAAACACAAACTCATGGTAATAAAATCATCAGGACTGTTTATGCATAAAATACCGATGACCAATGGTTTTGTGTTTAACCTGCACAATATAAATCCGGCAACTTTACCATGGATCTTCATATCGGAAAAATAGATAGTTCCATACTAAATCCCATTACTGAACCAATGGGAGAATTTATGATAAAGAAAGGAAGCATACAAAAAGGGATTGCTCATGTGACAGGCGATAATTTTAAAGCAACCGGTAAAGGAGAACTATTGTATAAAAATTTGTATCTCGTAGGGCTTAAAAAAGATAAAAGTAAACCATCCGGTATAAAAAAGAAAAGTATCGTAAGTTTTTTTGGAAACTTGTTTCTTATAAAAAATAATAACCCCGAAAAAGGGAAAGAGCCAAGGATTGTTGATTTTAATTTTAAAAGAGAAAGCAAAACAACTTTTTTCAGTCTTGTATGGGGAACGATATATTCCGGGATTTTGCAAACAATAGGGTTGCCGCAAACATTTGGTAAAAAATCTTATTAAGGAATGATTCTATTTTTTCTGCAACCAAATAATATAATAATCACCAACATATTTCCATGGTTATTTTTCTTTACAGGTATTTTCTTTTTCTTTTAAAATTGATAAACGGGCGGATATTTTTCTGCAAAATTTTCTACATAAGATGGAGGAACCAAAGTACACAAATCCTCGATGGACAACAAGTCAAAATCATTTTTTAAACATTTAATTACATAAGAAGGATTATAATACCAGCATTTAAAATAATGCCCATCCACATGCGCTTTTCTTTCGCTGCTGCTGAAGGCAGTATAAAAAATAATTACCTTTATAACGATAAAAAGTTCTTTGACGATGGAGGATTGAATTGGTATGATTACGGCTTTAGAAATTATGATCCTCAGATAATAAGATTTATACAGTTTGACACTCAAAGAATTTAGTACAAAGAAAAATTAAACGTGTATACGGAAAAGAAATTAAAGATTTAAATTGGGCAATGAGAAAAAAATTAAAAATAAAAGAAGGAGATATTTTTGCTGTGCCCTTAAGACTAGGAGGGTATGGCATCGGACTTATAGCGCGACATAACAAGGGAATTACATTGGGTTATTTTTTCAGTAAAGTTTTTACTTCTATCCCAGAAGATTTAAATATGTCAGGTATCAATCACTGGAAAATTACATTGATTGGTAAATTTAGCCCGTTGGGTATTGAAAAAGATGAGTGGCCATTATTAAAAACGAACTTTCAGTTTAAATGCGAAGATTGGCCCATTCCTGTATTAAAAATGCAGGATCCTATTACTGGTCAATACTTTTCGGTTTTGTATGATGAGTCTTTATTACATGAGAAACGTCAAAAAATAGACAAAGAAGAAGCCGATATGTTATTTGGACATGGCTTATATGGTTACGAAGCACTTGAAAAAAATTAAATTTATTATTGTGTAGTGATAAAAAATAGATATTACTCGGGCAATTCTTAGTCTGCTCGTATTTTTTTGGCCTCCTTATGCTAAGTTTATTCGAGTAAACTCCTCAAAAGAAATTCATTATAATGTGTTTTTAAAAACGGAAATCTTCAATATTCATTTATTTACTGTAAGTTCCACTCTTCGTTTATGCTTAACTGTTATAAGGTTTTAAGAAATAGATCTAGAATGGATACCTGGATATTCTTATCACAAATCGGTTACGCAAGATGTTAAATATTATGAATTTGGTATGATACAATCTGATTTAAATCATTTCTCTTCATCACCAAATAATATTCCATTTAAATTAATCCATCAAGTACTTCATTATTACCCGCTGATGCTTGGTTACGTGGTACTTGTCTATATTCGAATTCTTTAAATGTTGAAATAGAAATCCTTAATAAAATCAAAGCAGATCAATGAATTAAAATCGAGCTAAAACCCGCTCTGAGAACGGGTTTTAGCATTTGAAAAAACTTTGTCGTCCTCCCTGTACAATTTTCGAACTTATTTATAATGGACCTAAAGCGATTGGCAAGCATTGTTGCTTAACAATCAATGCTTTAGTCCTATTTTTTTTATAACCATGCTTGAATAAAAATTACAAATATGAAAATTGACAAAAACTATGTGGAATTCATCCAGTCCATTAAAAAGCAAATTGTACAAAGCAGATATGCTGCAGCAAGGCTTGCTAACCGCGAGCAATTACTGCTTTATTTCAAAACAGGTAAAATGATTTCAGATAAAATAAAGGCTCAAAAATGGGGAGCAAAAGTGCTTGACCAAATTTCGGCAGACCTTCAAAAAGAATTGCCCGGATTAAAAGGGTTTTCATCCGGTAACCTTAAAAAGATAAGGATTTTCGCAGAGGCTTATTCTCCCTTCTTGATAATTGGTTCGATACCATCGAACCAAATTGAGCAAACAGATTCAGGGGAAACTTTTTCAATAAGTTCGACACTGTCGAACCAAATTGAAAACAATGACTTTTTGGAGTCGTTCTTTGGCATTAGCTTCTCCCACCATTTCACAATCCTCACTAAGATTAAAGGTTGGGAGGCTCGAATATTTTATATCCAGTCTTCTGCGACTAGCTTCTGGTCTTTAACTGTGTTGGAACACCATATTGAAAATGACCTCTTCAGCAAGGAAGGTAAGCTTCCTAATAACTTCCATAATACAATCAATGAATCATTAAAGCCTTCTGTATTAAAGGTATTTAAAGACGAATATTTACTCGATTTTATTGCTGGTGATGAACTGGATGACGAACGGCACATTGAACAACAGGTGGTTTTAAACATCAGGAATTTTATCCTGCAAATGGGTAAAGGCTTTTGTTTTATAGGTAACCAATATCGTATAGAGGTGGATGGGGATGAATTTTTTATTGACCTCCTGTTTTTTAATCGCCATTTACAATGCCTGGTCGCTTTTGAATTGAAGAAAGGTAAATTTAAACCTGCAGATGCCGGGCAGCTTAATTTTTACCTGAATGTATTGGATGAAAAAGTAAAATTGCAACAGGAAAATTCCAGCATTGGCATAGTGCTTTGCAAGGAAAAAAATAATACAGTTGTTGAGTATGCAATTAAGAGCTTCGACAAAGCTATGGGCGTGGCTACTTATAAAACATCTAAACAAACTCCGGTTCAAATGAAAGGGATATTACCTGATACAGATGAATTAGGTAAACTCCTGGAATAAATTATGTACTCAATTTTTCGTACAGTGTTTGCAAAATTACTCTTCCGAAATATTTAATCTCTACAGTAACTTTTTTATTTTTAACTCTTTTAAAATTAAGTAAATCATTTCAGGGATATGTGGAGTATTGAATAATCGCATATTTTCATCTCCTTATGATGAAAATGATTTTCATTTTGTTCTTAAATATTTTGAATTGATTAAGTGAATTTAAAAACAACCATAATGATTGCTATTAAGAAAAGAATAAGTTGAGTACTTTGAAATATCTGTAGATTACGTTTCAACTTTTCAATATTATCGGGCAAAGGACCCGGCGTTTCTTTTTCAGAAATAAGTTTCGCCAATTTTACATTGTTGATTCTTCCAAAAGTAAATCCGTTTATGAAAAGCAATAGCACCATTGTCATTTTGATTTTGAACCAAAATAATTCTGCAAAATACCAGTGAATCAACCACAACATTCCTATTCCTGTAAGGATGACAAGAAACAAGGAGAGCATTCCGAATAAGTTAAACTTTGTTACGCCCCTAAACGCAAGAACGCCCTGGTCTTTGCTGATTGCGTAAAGTTTCCAAAATTGTTTGTAGGCAATAAAATTTGCAACGGTCATTCCGATTGCCACCGCTATTCCGCATATGTGCAGAACAAGCAAAAGGTTGAAAATTGTTGGTGAATTCATTTTATTTTTTTTTGTTTTAATGAAATAAAATTGATGCACTGAAACTTGCGAAAGATGCAAGCGAAGCGAATGTGCGCAAGCCGTGAAATGTTTCTCAGCGATTGCGAATTGCATTCCAACCAGAAGGAATTGTTGATGTAGTCCATTCTTTAATTTGGTTATCAATAGGAACTTCAACCAAAAGCATTATTAGCAGAGAAATTATTATGAATACAATTGCTGCAATGTTAAAATAAAATCCTGGTGAATTTTTTTGCGGATAAAATCAAATGGATAACAGCATAAATAAAATGCAGGATGGCATTATGAACTGCATCGGCACTGCTAAATTCGCAATGATTGTTTTTCCGATATGAATAAATTCTTCTGCCGAAAAAACCTGTATGGAACGGTTAAGAGAAAACCATGTTCCCCAAAATATTCCTGTAACTAACATGAGCAGGAACAATGCAACGAATTGTGTGACTTGTATGAGTATCATTATTTTTATTTTTAAATAAAACCACCGTTTACTCTTATGATTTGCCCGTTAACCCATTCTCCTTCTCTGCTAACTAAAAATGAAACTACCTCGGCAATGTCCTTGGGTGTTCCAAGTCGTTCAAATGGTGATAAGTCAGCAATTGCCTTTAGAGCTTGCTCTGGCTTCCCTTTAAGCCAATTTTCAGTAGCTATTGCGCCAGGTGAAATGCAGTTTACTGTGATTCTTTTCCCTTTCAATTCCCTTGAAAGCGTTCTTGATAATATTTCCACAGCGGCCTTAGATGCATTATATACACCAAACCCTGGATAAGCAGAAGCTATTCCTGATGTAGAAAAGGTGATTATTCTTCCTTCAGGTCTGAGGTATTTTATTGATTCTCGTAAGCATCGGAATGTTCCCATTAGATTGATATTAAACATTTCATCATGAAATTCATCTGATGTTTCTGCTATTGTTGTCGGTTTAAAATATGCCATGCCGGCACAGTTAACCAGTATATCAAGCCCACCGAACTTTTTGTTTACCTCTGAAAAGAGAAACATAACTTCATCGGTGCTTCCAACATTGGCTTTAATTGCAACTACATGTCCGCCTCTTTTGGTGATGCGGCTTACAGTTAATTCTTCCTGACTTGTGTCATTCGCATAATTGATAATTACTGTAATTCCTTTTGCAGATAAATCCTCTGCGATGGCAGCACCTATTCCTTTGCTACCGCCCGTGATGATTGCTACTTTGTTTTTTAAATTTTCCATTGTATTTATTTTTGAGTTTTAATTTGTTTGACTGGTTTAAGAATGATTCGTGATTTATGAGTGAATTATTATCAGTAATAGTAAATAGATTTACATTGTTTGTTTAATATAGTTTGCAATGCAAACCAAATAGACAAAAAATATATGCCATCTTTTTTGCAAATACTATAAAGAAGTATAGGCGTGATCTGAAAAATCAGTTTGACTTTTTGTTTTAAGTTCATTTTGATTTATTTTATAAGTGAAGGTATTTTTTGATTTCTTCTACATAAATTTCAAATGCTTTTTTCCCTTTCGGTGTGAGCTTGCAAGTGGTTAAAGGATAACTGCCTTTAAAAGATTTTTCAATTTCAACATATCGTTCGTTATTCAATCTTTTTAACTGATGGCTTAAATTTCCCTGTGTTGTTTTGGTTACCTCCATCAACGTATTGAAATCTGCCTGTTTCACTTTTATCAAAACAGAAATTATCGCCAAACGGACAGGTGTATTTAATACAGGGTCAAGCTCGTTATACATTGTCAGCAATTATAAGTTTGTTGATTTCAATAAATATCCAGGAATGAGATACCCGAAAATAATTGCCACAGCCTGAAGCAATGATTTGTAGTCGTCAGCAACATATACACTTACAATTGCTGCAATGAAAAACAAAATGCCTCCGATTATCAGCGGCCTGAATTTCATTACCAGTCCTGATGCAAGTGTTCCAATTGCTGCGAGGATTAAAGTATAAGTAAACGGAGGTTGGTTATGCGAAACATTAATGAATACCACTGCAAAAAAAGAAATGCCCAACGCCACCCACATTTTCGAAAGGAAAAAGGTGAGGTAGGAAATAGTTGAAGTAGAATTTCTTTTCCGGAAATAGAGAATAGTTACGATAACTCCTGCGATTGCTAAAACAGGAAAAGGGAGAAAGAAATATTCAAACGATGTGTATTGATGAAGCAGAAAAAATGAAAAACTTGCAATGCTTATGAGCCATCCCCAAAGTAAAAAGGGGAAACTATTTTCTCTGATGTTCTCTTTTGCTTGTGAGATTGCGTCTGAAATTACCTGCAAACTTTGCTGCGGTGTAAGGGCTGTTTCTTCTGATTCCATTATATGAGATTTTAATATTTCGTCTGCAAGAGTAATATAGTTTGCAATACAAACCAAATTTTAAAGTAAATTTCTAAATGCAAATTTTAAAAGCTAAAATATATAGTGTCGTGCTTTAATATCGCCTTGGGAATAGTACTCTTTTTGATTTGCATTTAGTTAAGCATACTGAAATTAGGTTGACAATGTTTTATTCTCATGCTTAGGTTGACTAACAACACACAAATATATGTTATAAGACGGGGGTATTCTGTCCTGCTCAAAAAAAATCATTGGTCCATCTTTCTATTTTCTCTAAGATAAATTCTTTAAGAAAAAGGTGAGTGGGTCCTCGGAGCGAAATGAAATAAATCTAGGAATGTGGAGATTGAAAATTTAATACATGGTTCGTGCGGACGCGTACCCTTTATTAGATTTATTTTATAAAAACCAAATTGTTGAAATAAGAATAATAAAAAATTGCAGTTCTGCTGATATTTGATCATCCTTAAAAAAAATTCAAAGCTATTCCCATAACAATTTTATAATTTTTTGTTAATAGACCTTTAATAATTCCTTAACATTCGACGGATAGTTTTGCTTCTTAAATAAAAAAATATTTATGAAGCATTTAAACTTACAGCCTGCAAAAATTTTATTTTTTGCAATCCCTTTCTTAATTTTTTCAACTATCATCTTTGCTCAATCACATAAAATTGACGGTAAAGTTATTGATAATGTTACTAAAGCGCCATTGGAAGGAGTAAGTGTAACAATTAAAAATTCAAATACAGGTACATTAACAAATGCCGATGGGAATTTTTCTTTGGAGGCACCCGGAAACAGTAAAATTGTGGTAACATTTATTGGATACCAGCCGATAGAAATGAATGCTTTTCAAAAAAATGCCATTATTCAGCTTATCCCATTTTTAAAGCAGTTAAACGAAGTGGTAGTAACAGCAACAGGTATTAAGAAAGAAGCAAAACGTCTTGGTTATGCCATCCAAACAATTGATGCTGCTGCTTTAACAAAAGCAAGAGCGGCTGATCCTATAGATGCTTTAAAAGGAAATGCTGCTGGCCTTGAGGTAAACATCAATTCAGAAATTGGACATTCACCTGATGTTATTATCCGTGGGGAAAATGATCCTAATAACCGGCCGATCTTTGTTGTAGATGGTGTTGCTATCAGTTCAGATACATACAATCTTAATCCTGATGATATTGAAACATTTACTATTCTGAAAGGGCCAAACGCAGCAGCCTTATACGGTTTCCAGGGAAAGAATGGTGCTATTATAATTACTACTAAAAAAGGAACTAAATATAAAAGTGGATTGAAAGTTGAGTTTAACAATAGTACCCAAATTAATAAAGGATTTATTGCATTACCAAAATATAATGACGAATATGGTCCAGGTGATAATGGTAAATACGCTTTTGGTGGTGGCGGTTCCAGTCCTGATTCTTACTTTGGATCCGGAGCTGTGGGCGTTGGTCTCAATGACTATGATTATGATGTTTGGGGCCCTCAATTCAGGGGTCAATTATTGCCTCAATATGATGGGACCTATGATCCAACTCAAACATACACTACTACTTTTGCAGATGGAACAACGTACCAGGGCCACGTATCGCCTACCCCATGGATTGCCAGGGGAAAAAATAATCTTAAAGAGTTTTTACAAGCAGGCCTTATTCAGTCTAACAGCATTTCAGTAGGTTCTTCTACTGAAAAAACCGATTTCAGGCTTTCACTTGGAAATACTTACCAAAGAGGGATTGTTCCAAACACAGAATTAAATAACGGGAACTTTACTGCAAGTCTTGTGGAAAGGTTCAATGAAAGATTAACTTTAACATCGTACTTCAACTACAGCAGGCAATCAACGCCAAATGTGCCGGATGTTACCTATGGTCCTAACAGCATTATCTACGACATTATCATTTGGGGAGGTGCCGACTGGAGTGTAAATAGTCCAAACATCCGCAATTATTGGCAGCAGGGAAAGGAAGGGATTCAGCAAAATTATGAAGAGTACTACCGGTATAATAATCCCTGGTTCATGTCTTATCAGTGGTTGAGAGGTCACTACCAGAATAATGAGTATGGCTACTTGTCGCTGAATTACAAATTAAATAATAATCTTGATGTCCAATTCAGGCCCAGCATGACTGCCTATGACATGTTCAATTCAGAAAAATTACCTTATTCTGCAGATGTCTATGGCAGGGAGCTTCGCCAGGGTGATTACAGGGAAGACCGAAGAGCTTTGTTCGAATCTAATGTGGATGCGCAGATAAGATATCATAAAGATAATATTTTGGGATTCTTAGATGTGCAGGCTTTAGGTGGTGCCACTGTCAGAAATTTTGGTTTTAATTCTGATTTTGAATCTACCAATTATCTCAATGTGCCGGGAATATACTCTTTTTCAAATTCCCAGGGTGCTTTGACCGGGAGCAGTTTTCACTCAAATATGCTGGTATTAAGCGCTTATTATTCTACGGATATAGGTTATAGATCTTATGTAACTGCAAATATTACCGGACGTGTTGATAAATCATCCACATTGCCTTCCAATACCAATAGTTATTATTATCCTTCGTTCAACCTGGCAACAGTTGTGTCGGAATATGCACACCTGCCAAAAGTAATATCATTTTTAAAATTAAGAGCTTCTTATGCTGAAAGCAAAGATGGTGGCACCGCAGCATTTTTCTCTCCAAATGTAAGTGCTACCCCGGCCGGTGGATATGGCTACACATGGAACTCCCCCTATGGGGGGCCGGCATATCAATTTTCCCAAACTTACTCTTTAACTCCAACTTATTCTGGCCAAAATAGTGCACAATATAGTGACCAGACAATCAGCAAAACTATTTCTACAGCAGATAGGAAAGCTACAGAGTTTGGCGCAGATATACGACTCTTTAATAACAAAATAGCTTTGGATTTAACCCGTTACCATTATAGAAATACGGGAATTGTAAACCAGGGAACCTCCTCGGCTTCGGGATATTCATCATACCTTACTAATGGGAATGTTTATACTAATGATGGTTGGGAAGCTACTGTAACTGCCCGTCCCATTTCCAATGTTAATGGATTTAGCTGGAACGTAATTGCTAATTTTTCAACCTACATAAGAAAATGGGTGAACGACGCCAACCCGGATAATTACGAATTCAATGGTAAAAGAATTGATCTTGTATATGGTGATGGTTTTGTAAGGACGCCGAATGGGAAAATGGTCATAGATCCTGGAACAGGCGTTTACACTCGTTTTTCAGACTTGGGAAGTTCTGCCCAAAAAGTATATGGACATTCCGATCCTGACTGGCAGTGGGGTGTTATAAATATGGTGCAGTATAAAAGCTTTTCTTTACACTTCCAGTTTGACGGAATTGTGGGGGGTGTAATGGAAGATTATGTGAGAAAGAAAACCCTCCAGGGCGGACGCCATATTGAGGCTGCGACAGGTGCTTTTGGTGTAGCGAGACCTATGGATGAAGCAAATATTCCAGCATATACCGGCGATGGTGTAAATTTAACCGGAGAACCTATTGTACTGGATCCTATTACGGGTGCGATTACAAATTATAAGGATCTGAATGAAACTCAAAATACTACTAAAAGCGAGGTACAACCGTTCGTTACTCGTATGGCTTCTATTCCCGACCTCGATGTTATCAAAAAAACATATACCAAATTAAGAGAAGTAACCTTTACTTATATTTTGCCAAAAAATGTATTCGGGAATAAATCTTTTATTAACTCGGCAAGTGTTTCATTGGTTGGCAGGAATCTGTTATATTTCTTCCCCAACAAATATAAAGACTTAGATGTGGATCAATACACCCAGGATAGTGGTTCCGGCCTGCAAACACCAACAACCCGTAATTATGGATTTAATATAAATCTTACGTTCTAATTATTAAAGCAATCAATCATGAAACAGATAAAAAATATATTTGTACTCTTTTGTGGGGCTATATTTATAATTTCCTGTAATAAGCAAATTCAGGAAAAGCAAATTGACCCCAATAACCCAACAAGTGTTCCTCCTAATTTAATTTTGGGAACCGTACTAACTGATATGTCCGGCACGGGAAGCGGAGGAAGTTTAGGTGGTATTAATTCATGGAGCAGTGTTCATGCATGGAATCAATATCATTGTCAGAATTATGATTATTACGGAAATAATATCTATTCCTGGACGAATGGTTCATTTGACCCATATCTGGTATTAAAAAATGTAGTTCAGATGGAAAAGGAAGCAACGTCAAAAGGCGTATCTGATGTAAATCCCTATGAAGCAGTTGGAAGATTTATTAATTCATATTATTTTTATAACCTTACTTCAATTTTCGGGGATGTGCCAATTACTGAGGCTTTAGAAGCACCAGCCAACACAACGCCCTCCTACACTCCTCAAGAACAGGTATTTCAATATGTTTTGAATGAATTAGATACTGCCAATACTGACCTGGCTACTTTAATTACAAGCAATGATAATTCATTATCAGCATCACAGGATATCTATTATGGTGGGGATCTTTCAAAATGGCAGAAACTCGTGAATTCTTTTAAATTGAGAGTGCTTGTTAGCCTTAGTAATAAGGCTTCGGATGCTACATTGAATGTTCCGACCCAATTTGCCAATATTATAAATAATCCTTCGAAATATCCAATCTTCACAAGTCAAAGTGATGATTTGGAATTTATGTATAATCCCGGGGGTGGAAATACTTATAGCACTTATCCTTTTGATCCAAGTAATTTTGGCTCTATTGCCGGGCGTTACAACATGGCTGCTACCTATGTGAATGCTCTTACAAGTATGAGCGATCCGCGGGTATTTATAACTTGTGAACCTGCAAGTGCAATTTGGGGAAGTGATCCTAATCCTTGTCAATTTAAGTATTTCGTTGGCGCAAGCACGGGTGAGCCTGTTCAAAGTATGTATGGCAATGCCAGTGCAGGATTATATTCATTCATAAACAGGTTTAGGTATTATTCCAACTTTACCGGTGAGCCAGATGTTTTAGTGGGCTACAAAGAAATGCTTTTTAATATTGCTGAGGGTATTGAACGCGGATGGGTTTCAGGTAATGCAGAAACATTCTATAAAACAGGGATTACTGAATCAATGTCATTCTATGGTATTGATGTTAATCAAACAAACTTTACTGCCTACTTTCTTCCTCCCGGGGCTAATTCAGTTACCCAGGTTGCACCTTATCCATTTAGTTTTAATTTTTCAAATTATTATGCACAACCCGCTGTCCAGCTTTCTTCTACTGCTGCCTTAGCAATTAATCAGATAGTAATGCAGAAATATATTACTTGTTTTGAAAATTCAGGATATGAAGGATATTATAATTGGCGAAGGACAGGCGTCCCTGCTTTTCAATCAGGTGCCGGTGTTGGCAATAATGGAATTATTCCTTTGAGATGGGCTTATCCTGTTTCAGAACAAGTGCAAAACAAAGCTAACTGGAGTGCAGCTTTAAGTGCACAACAATTTTCAGCGGATGATCTTAATCAAACGATGTGGCTTTTAAAATAATGAATCGAATATACCTTTTTGGTTTTAATAATTTCTCATAATCAACACGACGCGGCTTTTCCAGGCTGTGTCTTTTTTAAAAAGTTAAAAATGAAAAATTACATTAATATTTTATTCCCTCTTTCGTTTACAGGTTTCCGTTATGCTACAGCCCAAACGAAAACGAAGCATCTGTTAATTATAACGACCTACGACTATGAAAGAGGTAACAAACCAAAAGAAGATTGTCAACATTTTGGAGAAAAAATTGCAGGATCCGGGCAAATATGGATTGCACCGATAGAGCCAGGTATCCTGTTGCTCAAACAATAGAAAATATTTATAAATAATTATTCTCAATAAAATTTTATATGAAAGAATCAGAAGCCATCCAAATTGTTGATGAAATAATGGGTCTTTATAATAATTATGGCAACCAGGATTACATAGGCGAGCCTGTTTCGCAAATTGAACACATGTGCCAGTGCGCACAATTAGCCGAGAAAGAAAAGTATGATGATGAGGTAATTCTTGCTGCTTTCTTTCACGATATCGGGCATTTATGCGAACACATAATGGATGTAAATTATATGGATAGTTATGGAATAGTTGACCATGAAAAAATTGGAGCACATTACCTTGATGCCAAAGGATTTTCCAAAAGAATTACAAAGCTAATTGAATCGCATGTTGCAGCAAAGCGTTACCTCACTTATAAAAATCCTGCATACTATGAAAAGCTTTCTGATGCCAGTAAGAGCACATTAAACTTCCAGGGAGGCCGCATGAATGATCAGGAAGCAAAGGCATTCGAAAAAGATGAATGGCTTACATTATATATCACTTTAAGAGGCTGGGATGAAAAAGCAAAAGAAGAAAATATGCCCTTGCCTGACTTACAGAAATACAGGAAAATGATGATTCAACATTTAACTAAAAAATAAATTATGAGTATTGAACTGGTAATATTTGATATTGCAGGCACCACAGTTGCAGACAAAGGAAATATTAATGAAGTATTCAGAAAAGCTTTTGCCAATGTAGGAATTAATAACGTTGACTCTGCAGTCGTAGATGATGTTATGGGTTATAGAAAGAAAGAGGCTATTGAAATAATAGTTGCAAAGTATAAACCTGTTCTTGAGAATGATAAAGCATTCATTGATGCTATTCATGAAGATTTCAATAACCAGATGGTAGCGTATTATGAAACATGCGATGAGCTTGTTCCGCTCCCCTTTGCAGAAAAAGTATTTAAAGAATTACATAACCTTAAAATAAAAGTTGCTCTTAATACGGGTTTTACAAGAGCCATCACCACTCCTATTTTAAAAAGACTTGGCTGGGATACCGCAACATTCATAGACTCAGTTATATGTAGTGATGAGGTTCCGGAAGGAAGACCCTATCCTTTTATGATAGAAAACCTTAGGCAAAAACTGAATATAAATTATGAAGAAGATGTGGCAAAAGTGGGTGATACAAAAGTTGATATTCAGGAAGGTCATAATGCCGGTTGCGGGATTGTAGTAGGAATAACTACGGGCGCTTATACAAAAGAGGAACTGGCAAAATACCGACCCGATTATGTTATTGATTCATTAGAGATTTTGCCATCATTAATTCATTGAAAATGCAATTCATTTCAACCAAATTACATTTCAGTAAACACCGTGATACCTATGTAGCTATATTTGCATCAATCGTTACTTTTTTAACTTATGCTTCTGTATATGCATTCAGGAAACCTTTTACGGTAGGCAGTTACAGCAGGGCGCCACATATATTCGGAATGGAATATAAAGATGCATTGGTAATAGCTCAGGTAATTGGTTACATGCTTAGCAAGTTTTATGGAATAAAATTTATCGCCGAACTAAAACGCTTTGGCAGAGGCAAATTAATTCTTTTATTAGTTGGCATTTCATGGATAGCATTATTATTTTTTGCAATTGTTCCTCTACCTTTTAATATTATATTCTTATTCATAAACGGATTTCCATTAGGTATCATCTGGGGCGTCGTATTTACATTTGTTGAAGGAAGAAAAGCAACAGATTTTATAGGAGCGTCTCTTGCAGTAAGCTTTATCTTTTCATCAGGATTTGTAAAATCGGTTGCCGAATATTTAAAGATTACTTATCATGTAACAGATTGGTGGCTTGCTTTTATGACCGGGCTCGTTTTTATCCTACCCTTATTATTTTTTGTTTTTTTATTAGAAAAAATCCCGTCACCATCAGAAGCGGATATTGAAAGCCGGATTGTGCGCTTGGCAATGAATAAACAGCAAAGAAAAAAGTTCTTCCGGGAATTTGAGTATGGGTTGGTATTGCTTATTATACTGTATGTGTTTCTAACAGTATTTAGAGACATTCGCGATAATTTTGCTGCCGATATATGGAGAGAATTAGGCTTTGGTAATGAACCGTCTGTTTTTACTGCAACCGAAATACCGATCACGATTATTGTTTTAGTTATGATTGGAAGCATGATCCTGATACACAATAACCGCAGGGCATTGGTAATAACACACATTATTATAGTTGTCGGCTTTCTGATATCAGGCATCAGCTCCTGGATGTTTATCAATCATAATTTATCAGCTTTTATGTGGATGATGTTGGTAGGTCTTGGTTTGTACATTGGTTATATACCTTTCAACTGTATTATATTTGAAAGAATGATTGCTACATTTAAAAAGGGCGGCAATGTTGGGTTTTTAATGTATATCGCCGATTCTTTCGGCTACATGGGAAGTGTGGCAGTTATAATAAGTAAATCTGTTTTCAGTAATAAGTTGTCCTGGGCCACTGTGTACTCTCATGGTGTAATGTATTTATCTGTTATCGGTGTTGTAGGTACGTTCATGGCGCTGCATTATTTTAATAAAAAGTATAAAAGTGACAACAGTATAGAAATTGTGCCTGGTAATTTAATTCTTAATCCTTTAGTACTCATGAAAGAAGAAAATCCTGAACCTAAAATATGCATAAATCAGCAATTGTAATCGGTGCAGGTATTGTGGGGCTCGCAACCGCCCGCTCACTTGCATTAAAAGAATTTGATGTAACTGTTATTGAAAGATGCGGTAAAGCAATAGGGGCATCTGTAAGAAACTTTGGAATGATATGGCCCATTGGGCAACCCGGTGGAAAAATGTATGATCGTGCCCTCAGAAGCAGAAATGTTTGGAAAGAAATAGCGGAAACAACGGGCTTTTGGTATGATGAATGTGGGAGTCTTCATCTTGCGTATCATGAAGATGAATGGAAGGTATTACAGGAACTAAATGAAATATTTAATACTAATAGCCGCCCCGTTAATTTAATGACGCCATCTGAAATTAAAGAAAAGATTAGCGGAGTAAATCAGCATAATTTGATTGGAGGATTGTTAAGCAAAACAGAAATGATTATCGATCCGAGACAAGCGATGGAAGCCTTGCCTGTATACTTATCAGAAAATCATAATGTTCATTTTATTTGGAATGCAAATGTTACTGCTGTAAGTAAGAACAACGTAAAGTTTGGCAGCAAAGCGATGCAGGCAGATGTTATATGCGTTTGTTCTGGAGCAGATTTTGAAACATTGTATCCTGAAAAATTTGCCGCTTTGGAGCTTACAAAATGCAAATTACAAATGATGCGTTTTATGAATACGGATAAACAATTTAAAATAGGAACATCATTGTGCGGTAGCCTGTCACTCATACATTACGAAAGTTTTAAAGCTGCGCTATCACTACCGTTACTTAAAAAAAGATATCAGGATGAATTAAATGAATATCTTCGTATGGGCATTCACGTTATGGTTGCACAGAATGGAAGAGGCGAACTTACGGTTGGTGATTCTCATGAATACGGATCCACATTTGCTCCTTTTGATGAAGCTTACATAAATGAACTCATAACATCTTACCTTAAAACATTTGCCGATACCAACAACTGGAAACTTATCCAATCATGGCATGGCATTTATCCCAAAATGACCAATGGTAAAACAGATATTTTCCTTCAAGCTGAAGATGGAGTATATATTATTAATGGTCTTGGCGGTGCAGGAATGACAATGTCTTTTGGATTTGCCGAAGAAATAATAAATGCATATTGCCTATAAATTTTCAGCAACAAATTTTTTACAATAGTCTTTTATTTGCTGTCGTATTTGCCTGAATTGTTCTTTGATTTCATCTTGGGTTCCCGTTGCCTTTGCCGGATCTGAAAAGTTTTGATGAAATTTTTTTGCAGTTGTTGGAAAGAAAGGGCAACGTTCTTTTGCATTGTCGCAAACAGTAATTACAAAGTCAAAATTAATGTTTCGATATTCGTCAATGTTGTTTGAAGTATGATGTGAAATGTCAATGCCATCTTCTTTCATAGTTTCAATTGTTCTGGGATTTACGCCGTGTATTTCTATACCTGCGCTGTAAACTTCTGCTCCGTCTTTCGAAAAATATTTTAAGTAACCTTCTGCAATTTGACTTCTGCAACTATTGCCCGTGCATAAAACTAAAATCCTTTTCATTGCTATAAGTTTAATTTTTGTTGTTATTAAGAAATGCCCACACAGGAATTGCTAAAGCTGCTCCCGTAATTGTTGCAACTATATAAATCCAAAGATGTTCCATATGCCCGCTAATTAAAGCCGGAGCAATTGAACGTGCAGGATTCATGCTCGCACCACAGATTGGACCTGCAAACATAGCCTCTAATAAAACTGTTGAGCCAATGGCAAGTCCTGCAACGATGCCTTGTTCTTTACTGCCGGTTGCTACGTTGATGATGACAAACATTAAAAAGAATGTGAGAATAAATTCAAGTATGAATGATTGTAATTGGGTACCTGCCGGAAGCGTAGCGCCTAAAGTTTCATTTGTTGGGAACAAATATTTTAAAACAATGCTTGCTAAAATGGCTCCTGCTAATTGAGAAATAATATAAGGGAACAGTTGGTTTATCTGGAATTTTTTTGCTAACGTGAAAGCAATGGTAACAGCAGGGTTTAAATGCGCTCCGGAAATATTACCTAAAGCATAGATCATTGCCATAACTATAAATCCAAATGTTATTGCAATGCCTGCATGAGAAACTTCTCCGTTAGTTTGCTGATTAATAATAATTGCGCCAGTACCACAAAACACTAATGCAAAAGTGCCTATCAATTCAGATACATATTTTCTCATATTAAGTAATCAACTATTTAATATCTAAAACATGGAAAAAATGTAGCACAATAATTTTTTCATTTGTTTCCAATTTTTTTTGTTTTTCTTCAGCCCATTTTACTACCTGCTGAGATTCATTATCCAGATAGAAATTAAATTTTGGTGATACAAAATCTACAATTGAAAACTCGTGCCTATGATTGTTTTCGCTTTGTATTACATAGCTAATGTAGGTTTTGTAATTATTACTCATAATTTATTTTTTAAAGGCTATATCCAATAGCTGACATCAGATGCCTGAGATATAAATTCAAGAACTTTATTTTTTATTTCATCTTTTACTTTCCTTGTTTGTTCCAAAATCTCGGCATGAGAGCCAATAAAAGTAGAAGGATCTGAAAATGACCAGGCAGTTCTTTTCACCTTGCCCGGAAAAATAGGGCAGCGTTCAGCACTTGCTTCATCGCAAACTGTAATTACAGCAACATACCTTTCCCCTTTTTTGAATAAGTCAAAAACACTTTTTGTTTTATTGTTACTAATATCAATACTATCTTCCTTCATTATCTGGATTACATTTGGATTTAGCGTTCCGGGTTCAAGTCCAGCACTTTGTGCTATAAATTTTTCGTTACCATATTTATTCAAAAATGCTTCAGCTATTTGGCTTCGGGCAGAATTACCAATACACACAAATAAAATTTTATACATAAAATAGCTTTTTTTAATTACTGCAGCGTATGCTGTAGCAGGATTTAGATTTTTCTTTTCCGTCTTCACGGGTTTCTGCTTTGACAACAAAACAAACATCCAATGAAGTGTATTCGTCGTTCATAATGTTGTATATTTCGGTAGTGCAATAACCAGAACCGTAGCAGGATGATTGATTGGCTTCTTTGTCTTTTAAAGCAATTTCGCTGTATTTCTCTCTTACTATTTCTTTAAGTTGTTCTGAACTTTCCATTTTAATTTCTTATGATTAGCAACAATTATTTTTCTTATTTAATTTGATAGAAATGTTTGAGAAATAACTTTGCAGCTTTAGAATTGCTTTCTCGTCTATACAATAGCAAATGCTATTTCCTTCAATAGTTCCTTTGATTAGTCCGGCGTTTTTAAGTTCCTTTAAGTGTTGGGATATTGTCGGCTGAGCTAATGGAAGTTCGTTTACAATGTCGCCACAAATGCAGGTATCAACTTTAATCAGATATTCCATAATTGCAATTCTCGCAGGATGTCCTAATGCTTTTGCAAGTATCGCAATAGAATTTTGTTTATCGGTAAAATGTTCTGTCTTTGTTGCTCCCATCTTTAAAATTTAATATTGCAATATTACGATAAAGATTTTAAAAAACAACTTTCTTTTTAAATATTTTGAACCGGCTTTTATGATGAACAGGTCGTATAAGCTTAACAAAAAAAGATAGCCCGAATTAGTTGTTAACGGAAAACTGCAGAGGTCAGTTCAAAGACGGTAACAATAACTATAGAAGTAGCAACCTACTGAGAAAAATATAGTTCCCTGAAGCAGCTTCGATTTTTGCCAATGTTTAAGTTTAAAGATAAAAAATCAGGGTGATTATGAATAGAGTGAACTTAATTTATTAAGCATAAATTGACCAGGCAAATTCACATTCAGATAATCTTTGCTTAACGTTTTTATAACCTTAGGTATTTAGTTTTGGCAAAAAAATTATTATGCCTCCCATTGAATTTTTTGTAAGACTTGACAAAATTCTTTTTCTTTTAATCAATCACGATTCTTCTCATCAATACTTTGATCCCGTTATGCTTTTGGTAAGAAATCCCATAACGTGGATTCCGTTCTATATTTTTATGGCCTGGTATATGTTCGTGAAAATGGGTAAACGTGTTTGGCAGTTTATTTTGTATTCACTAATTAGTGTTGCCATAACTGATAGTTGTAGTGTGTTACTTAAAAATACATTCAAGAGGTTAAGGCCATGTTTTGATCCGGAAATTAGCAAGCTGGTAAGGCATCTTGTTGATTGCGGCGGCGCTTATTCTTTTCCATCTTCACATGCAGCCAATCATTTTGGGTTAGCAGCTTTTTGGTTTTGGTCCGTATTCAAAGTTACAGGCAAAAAATGGAGATGGCTATGGATATGGGCATCTGTAATTTGCTATGCGCAAATTTATGTTGGTAAACATTTTCCTTCTGATATAATTGCAGGCGCACTACTGGGAATAGTCACAGGAACTTTGATGGCAAAGATTTTTGAACTGGCCCGTGATTCGAAATTTAATTTACAACAAATGTTATCTTCCTTTAAAAGAAAAAATATTCAACCCAAACATGAATCAAATTTCTCAATAGAGTAATTTATGTTACATGAATGTGTTTTGACTGTTTTGTTTCTTTTAATTTTGGTATTCACTTTAAAGCTTGCTGTTACAAAACTCTTACTTTTAAACTCTTCAGCATAATTGTTGAAATTTAAAGTATAAAAAAAATGAAGCTTTTTAATGCTTCATCGTAAATCGAAAACAATTTTATTTCTCCTTATCAATTATTTCGGACTTTGCTTTGATAATAAGGGGTGCAAATAATTTAGCAGATTTCTTAAGTTTGCCATCAAACTTCTTAACATCTGATTCATTTTTATACTCCGAAAAAACAGTAAGAAGTTTATCAGAAGCCTCCTTTCTCGCATTTTTCTTTACTATTTTTTTCTCCTTTTTCTTAGCTGACTTGCTCATTTTATAAATTTTTGGTGAATTAATGACGCCAAATTTAATACAATAATAATACTGGCAATATTAAGTTTTTGAGTCAAATGTGGTATTGGGTGGAGTTGTTAGCCTATTTTTTCCCGGTGCAGATATGCACAACGATAAAGTGAAAATGGCGTATCAGGGGCAAAGAAAATGGTTTGCCATTTTTTTTTGGTGCCTAATAAATTATTCCGGGTCTGAAGCCACGCTACCGATTGCCATGTAGCGATCTGTTCTATAGAACGAGGTTATGGAAAAGTTGATATTGGGACTCATGGAGATCGATTTTTACTCTGTATTCAGCTTCAATATTAAAAATTTACTAATATCACACTATATTATTTTTTTATTAAATCACCTTATTTTCCCGGTTAAAATAAATTTAATAGCGCATCTATTTTTACTTTTAACTATAAAAAATAATTATGGATAACAGGAGAGAATTTCTTAAAAAAACCTTGCTTCTTTCTGGAGCAGCGGGCATGGCCACCTTGCCCCCCTCAATTTTAAAAGCATTGTCTATAGATCCGGATGCCGGAAGCACTTACCTTGATGCGGAACATGTAGTGTTCTTAATGCAGGAAAATCGTTCATTCGATCATGCTTTAGGGACCCTGCGGGGAGTTCGTGGCTATAATGATCCACGAGCCATCACCATGCCCAATAAAAATAAAGTATGGCTGCAGACTAATGCCAAAGGAGAAACCTATGCCCCCTTTCGGCTGGATATAAAAGATACTAAAATTACCTGGATGGGTTCTCTTCCGCATAGCCGTAAAAGCCAGACCGACGCCCGTAATGACGGCAGGTATGATAACTGGATTGAAGCAAAAAAGTCGGGTAATGATGATTATTCAGATATGCCTTTAACCATGGGTTATTACACCCGAGAGGATATCCCGTTCTATTATGCACTGGCAGATTCCTTTACTGTTTGCGACCAACATTTCTGCGCTTCCTTAACCCCTACTGACCCCAACAGGTTGTATTTCTGGAGCGGAACTGTAAGAGCAAAATTGGAGGAAGATTCCAGGGCCTTTATTGATAATGATGATATAGAAAATGGAGTAGAATGGAGAACGTTTCCTGAATTGTTGGAGCAGCATGATGTCTCATGGAAAATTTATCAAAATGAATTAAGTGTGGATGGTGGATTTACAGATGAAGAAGATTCGTGGCTTTCCAATTTCGGCGATAATTCGCTGGAATTTTTTAATCAATATCATGTAAAACTTTCCAAGAGGTATATAGATTATTTGCCTCAAAGAAAAGTGAAATTGGAAAATGCCATCACAGATTTACAAACAAAAATCCAAACTTTAGCGACTGGCAGCAAAGACCAGAAAGATGCTCAAAAAAACCTGAAAGACTTGGAGGAAGCTCTCATGTCCACCAAAGAAGACCTGGTGAATTGCACAACAGAAAAATATGAAAGCCTGTCTCCATTTCAGAAAATCATTCATGACAAGGCTTTTGCGGTAAACTCCGGAGATCCTTACCAGCATGAACTTACCCAGCTGGATTATACAGATGGTGATATACAGAGAGAAATCAATATCCCCAAAGGAGATGTGCTACACCGGTTCAGGCAAGATGTGAAAAGCAATGCCTTACCCACCATATCCTGGCTGGTTGCGCCGGAAACATTTTCTGATCATCCCAGCGCCCCATGGTTTGGACCCTGGTATCTTTCTGAAGTAATGGACATTCTCACGCAAAATCCTGAAGTGTGGAAGAAAACCATTTTCATTCTTACTTATGATGAGAATGACGGCTATTTTGATCACGTGCCGCCATTCACAGCACCAGACTATCGTGATCCTGAAAGCGGCAAAGCTTCCATGGGTATTGATACCCGTCTGGATCATGTAAAACTGGAAAAGGATATTCCCGGCTCTATCGGACTTGGTTTTCGGGTACCCATGATCATTGCATCGCCCTGGAGCCGCGGGGGATTGGTAAATTCCCAGGTATTCGATCATACCTCATGCATACAGTTCGTGGAGCATTTTATCAATAAAAAGTTTGGGAAGAAAATAAAAGAGACCAACATCACTCCCTGGCGCCGTACCGTTTGTGGTGACCTTACTTCCGTGTTCCGGCAATTCAATGGAGATAAAATACAGGGGCTACCATTTATCAAAAAAGATCCCTTTATTGAAAGCATCCATAAGGCAAAGTTTAAGAATGTTCCATCGGATTATAAACCCATATCACAAGAGGAAATCAAACAACTCAATATATCGCCTGACGCTTCACCTTATATGCCGCTGCAGGAAAAAGGCATCCGTACTGCCTGTGCTATTCCTTATGAAATATATGCAGATGGCAATTACCATCCGGAAAACAAAAGCTTTGAAATAATTACCGGTGCCGGTAATCATATTTTCAAAGAGCATGCTGCCGGTTCTCCATTTATCGTGTATGCCCGAAACTATCGCTCCCGTGACTTTTCAGAAAGAAATTATGCAGTGTCAGCTGGAGACCGGTTGACGGACTCGTGGCTGGTACCGGATTTTGATAGCCATCAATATCATTTGCAGGTATATGGCCCTAATGGTTTCTACCGTGAATTCAAAGGTAACGACCAGGATCCTTATTTAGATATTTCTGTAGCCCATCTTACTAACGGAAATGCAGTCATCACTTTTAAAAACACCTCCTCAAAAAATATACAAGTGGAGATTGCTGGTCTAACCTATCATCATGGTAGGGTGATAAAAGAAGTAAATGCTTATGCAACCGCGGTGGTTAACCCTTTTGATCTGACCAAGAGTTTTGGCTGGTATGATTTTAGTATCAAACTCCCCGGGGATTATTTATTTGAAAAGAGATTTGCAGGTCATGTGGAAACTGGCCAAGTGAGCAAGAGTGACCCTGCGATGAGTTGAGGAAAAGGTATGGCGAATAAATTTTGAATAGGAACACCTTGCTGAAGCAAATTGCATTTAGGAACAGAGAAAAATGGGCGACCTAAAACCTATATCCAAATATTTAAAATGTACATCATGCCAGGAAGTTAGAATACCAATAACCGGATGATTTTATGATTCGCTTTTGTGTGGCGAAGTCAACATATACTAATCCGAACCGTGCATAATATCCTTCAGCCCATTCAAAATTGTCAAGGAAGGTCCATACAAAATATCCGGTAATATTTACGCCCTCGTTTTTGGCACGAAGTATCTGCTCAATATTTTTTTGCAGATAATTCAATCTTTTGGGATCATGAACTTTACCATTTTGTAACTTATCTTTAAAGGCAGCACCGTTTTCAGTAATTATCAGAGGAGGCATGTTTTCATAAGAACTAAACTTCTTTAATACCTGGTATATAGATTCGGGATATACTTCCCAATTCATTAAAGTGGTTTCTACATTTCGCTTTTCAGCCTTTATGATCCGCCCTCTTACAAAAGGTATAAAAGGTGAGTGAAGTACCATTTCCCTGGTATAATTTTGAAGGCCTATAAAGTCCATATCAAACCGCATATCAATTTCATCATTTTGCTTTATGAATTTTTCAATCCTGTTTAAGACAGGTAGGTCTTTGCTCGGGAAGCCCAGGCCAAGCAGTGGCTCAATGAATAAACGATTGAGTAATGCATCCACTCTTTTTGCTGCATTTTTGTTCTTTTTCCCGGAACGGTAAGGCTCAATATAAGAACAGGAAAATGTAGTGCCCACTTTACTTTGGGGCTGCATAGATTTTATAATACGAGCTCCATGAGATTGGGAAAGTATGGCATGGTGAGTAGCGGCCAGAAAATTACTTAACCCCTTTTTACCGGGAGCATGTACTCCCAGGAAATAGCCTGCCCCGGTAAATACCATCGGTTCATTAAGTACAATCCAGTTTTTTACTCTATCCCCAAAATACTTAACACAGATTGAAACATAATTTCCAAACCATTCGATGATATCCCGATTTACCCAGCCACCTTTTTTTTCAAGTTCATACGGAAGATCCCAATGGTAAAGTGTAATCCATGGCGTAATTCCCAATTCAAGTGAAAGGTCGATCACGCGGTTGTAAAAATCAATTCCATGCCTGTTTATTTTCCCTGTGCCATCCGGAATGATCCTGCTCCATGAAACAGAGAAACGATGATTAGTAAAATTGAGCCTGCCCATAAGGCATATATCATTTGAATAGCGATTATAAAAATCACAGGCAATTTCTCCATGCTGATTTTGAAATATCTTATTTTTTTGTTTTACAAAAACATCCCAAATTGATTTTCCTTTTGAATGCAGGTTATAAGCGCCTTCTATCTGGTAAGCAGCCGTAGAAACTCCCCAGGTAAACTCTTTACCAAAATCATCTTTGCTCAATACCATAATTATTCCTTGATTCGATGCAGCGCATTTCCGACAATTCCCCTTTTTAACTTTTTAAATGAATAAGGTACCGTACCCGGCACTGTATGATACTTATCGGCAACGGTAGCATTCCTGCTAAATATCTCATCTACAACCTGCCGGGTTATGTCAGGGAAATCTACAGGAATCACATCGCCGTTTTTTATCCATGTTTTTATTTTTTCCAGATTAGATAATTTTAATTTCTTTAAGACCGGAACGCCCATTTTCTTAAGGGCGGCAGCATTGCATTGTTGCTCATATTGCCCTTTCATGGGTATTACCATCAGTTTTTTTCCAAGAAATAAAGATTCTGCAGGTGTTTCAAAACCTGCTCCACAAAAAACTCCTACTGATGATACCATACTTTTTATAAACGACTTATTTCTTATGGGAAAAATGAAAATATTTTTTTTCTGATACGATTTTTTAGAATGCTTGGAAAAAACCTGCCATTCAACATCTTTTATTTCGCTAAGGACATTTATTATCCTTTTATCACTATACGATGGAAGATACACTGTGTAATGTCGGCCATTGGTTTTCCTGGCATTCCTGATTTCCTTGCGAATAACAGGAGTAAAAATTTTCCTGTCATAATTCATAAAGTGAAACCCATACTGTATAGTAGCAGGGGCATAATTTTTAAGAATTAACCTTCCAACCGGATCAATATCATTTGAGTGTGGTGATTTTTTATTTAAAACAGCAGATTGATGACTAAGCGCAAAACAGGTTTTATATTGAAGACGGCATGACCAGGAACTCACCGGTTCAAAATCACTTATAACTATATCGTAATCATTGACAGGAAGCTTTTTTATTTCGTAATAAAATCTTTTAATCTTTACTTTTTTATAAGTTGATAAAAGATCTATTCCGCCATTTTTACCAAAAACAAAACTCAATCCTTTCAACGCATACTTTACAGGATAACCAAGTTCTACATCGGCTTCTGTTCCGCTAACCAAAACATCAAGTTCACCTTTTTCAAGAAGCAAAGGAATAATATCCCGCGCCCTGCTGATATGGCCATTGCCCGTTCCCTGTATGGCGTAAAGTATTTTCATTTTATCGCCATTAAATTAAAATTGGTGACCATATTCTCAAAAAGTTCATTATTGGAAAGTATCACTTCTTCCGGAGCATCGTCTTCATTTGTCTTTAATGCGTCTTCGCTGTATTTATAGATTTTCCATTCGCCGTCATTATACTCAAGAGCAGTAAAGTTTTCTACCCAGTCGCCTGAATTCAAGTACATAATAGATCCATGCAAATTGGAAATTTTTCTCATTTCAGGCTGATGAATGTGGCCGCATATTACATAATCGTAGGTGTTGGAAATACTGATGTCTGCAGCAGTGTTTTCAAAGTTATTGATATATTTCACTGCGCTTTTTACACTGTTCTTTATCTTCTTGGAAAGTGATAATTTTCCTTTTTTGAAAACATATTCAGAAATGAAGTTGACCAACCTGTTGATATGAATTAAAGTATCATATCCCACTGCGCCTAACTTTGCAAGCCATTTGGAATGTTGCATAGTTACATCAAATACATCTCCGTGAAAAAACCACGCGGTCTGCCCATTATCTAAGGGGAGAATTACTTTATCTACGATCTGCAGCGAGCCTAATTTGAACCCGGAAAATTTGCGAAGCATTTCATCATGATTGCCTGTAATGTAGTAGGTCTTTACTTTTTTATTAATCCAGTGCATGATATGTTTTACGATCTTCATGTGACTCTTGGGCCAGTATTTTTTACTGAATTGCCACATATCAATAATATCGCCATTAAGGATGACTGTTTTTGGCCTTACGCTTTTAAGGTAACGCAAAAGCTGCTTTGCATTGCAGCCATAAGTTCCCAGGTGTACATCACTTAAAACAAGGATTTCGACCCTTCTCTTTTTATTCATTTTAAATCAGACTACCTTATGAAATTTTAACGGAGAATAAAAACCAGAAAAACGTTTAAGAAGTATCCAGGTAAAAATTTTCTGCATAAAAAAGGCGATTGCTTTCATAATCTTCATTTAAAAATTAGCAATTTTAATGATTTCAGATTATTGAACATCCATTAATAAAAGCTTTACAAAGCAACAGAACCAATGTAAACAAATGGTTACGCTCCCGTTAAGTAATTATTAAATTTTTTATACCATTAGTATTGTCCTTCCAATATTTAATACATCTTAGTACTTAGAAACGCTGTCTGGATCTATCCCTTCCAATAATAGAAATTTGGTTATTTAATTATTCACTTTTTTTGTTGCTGTTTGGAAATTTGGTTTTTATTTTCCCTCGGAAAATCAGCGTTCACCAGGATCAGGTTGTCCTTTGCGTACTTCATAAAATTATTCGAACCAAAAATATCAGCGCGAAGTTTCATACATGGAATGCACCAATCAGAACCTGAAAAATTGAGAAGAATTAATTTATGCTCGTTTTTTGCAACTTGTTTTGCCTTATCAAGATTAGTCATCCAGGGCGAAGGCATAAGAGTAGGGGATAAAAATAAAGCAATAGCAAAAAAGAGTTTTATCATAATACGGCTTGTTTATAATATTACAACAATTGATAGAGTAGTTAAAACTAATTAATTGGTTGGGTGGCTATTAAATGGAAAATGTTAAATGACAAAATATTTACATGATCCGGAAAATATGGAAAGGGTAGATTATTGGGCGAACACGGAAAAGATTTTTGATTTATCTATACGACAACTATTTTGAATCATTTTATTATTTTATAAAAGGGGTACTGTACAAATATAATGCAGTTCTGGGATGTTGTAATACCAAAACTTAAAGAGGTTTTTGAAAAGCATTAGAAATTTAAAATTTGAGACAAGAAAGATTGATTTTGAATTGGAAACCGATATATATTTGACTCGATTGTTGGGAGATAAACTGAATATAATGAATTATTCTTTGACAACAGACCAGGTGCAGTTCAAGAAGAACCTCAAGGTGAAGAGAACCGAATATTACAAGGCCTAAAACAAATTGCCGGGAGAGAGTAACAAGGCAACGAATCGCCAACATGGTCATTTTAAAGAAAACTAACTATTAAAAAAAGATATGAATATTAAAATTGAAAAATTAAACCATCACGACATCCAGAAGTTTACGGAGCTTATCAATGTTTTTGAAGCTGTTTTTAAAATGAATCACTTCAAAATACCTGACGAAATTTATCTTCAGGAATTATTAAGAAAGGATGACTTTTTTGTTTTTGTGGCATTACAGAACAACAAAGTTATTGGTGGTTTAACTTCCTACATAATGCAACAATATTATTCCAAATTGCCTTTAGTTTATATTTACGACCTTGCCATAAAAACTGAATTTCAGCGACAAGGGATTGGTAAAATGCTAATAACAGTTAATAACAGCTATTGCAAAAGTATTGGTATTGAGGAAGTAATGGTAGATGCAGACGAGGTTGATGACTACGCTATTAAATTTTATCAATCAACAGGAGCAATAGGAAAAAAGGTTCTCCATTTCGATTATTTCCTAATTGACAAATAATTACAACTGAAAAAAAGGAATTGCTAACATGGTTGAGTTCGGGAAGGGCTATATTGCACCATTCTGCAGCAAGGCTCTTAAGCACTGGCCTGCTCTAAAGTTAGATAATGATTTTATGAAACTGTTACTGAAACATGCGCCACAACCCATTATTAGCACGGCTTGCATAAATGCAGGTGTTAGCGGCTGGGCTTATGTCCTGTCAGTGGCTTGAAATTATTGCACAAAGTATTTTAATTTTAGTCCAATGTAAATTGCAAAAAAAACCACAATTGATGTCCCAGTAATAATTGCGAATGTTTGAGGTCCAAAACCAATTGGATAAAGTCCTGTTGCCACCATTGAAATGCGTCCAATTGCGTCTGCGATAAGTAAAACAATTGCGACTATTGCCAACTTTCTTTTTTTTGTTAATACAAGAAAGCCACTCGCAAAATAAAAAGTCCCGATAGTTGCACCTATAACAGTAGAAATACTCGCTTGAGAAGTTGTCAATCCGAAAAATTCATGTTTAAAACTTGTGACTATTTCTGCAAATCCAAAAATTGTTTATGATCAGCGGCACTATTATACCCTTTGAAATAGGAGAAGAAATAAAGTATGCTATGAAAATAGTGGATACCTCTTATTCTTTTGTTTTACGAGTTTCACCCCAATTCCCTCGTCTACCCTCCACTACAACTTTAAACGCTCCAATTTTTCGGCAATCAATCTTTTCACTCCATAAAACTTGAATAGATTCGAACTCTTTAATTCTTTAAAAACCAAAGCATTAATCATATTCCAAAAAGTTTGCTATAATTTATCGAACTAAAAAACCCGCTCTGAGAGCGGGTTTTAGCATTTTAAAAAATTTTGTTGCATTGCACGGACATTTCTCGAACCACTTTATACCTGATTTGACAAGACTCGCCAATCTTTTGACGGCATAAGATTGGACGAGTCTTATTTATTTATTGATTATTAAGCAGTTAGAAGTAGTAAAATTCAAATTATGAACCCTGATAAAAATTACCTGGAATTTATCCGCTCTTTGAAGCAGGAGATTATTAATAGCCGGTACCAGGCTGCAAGGCTCGCCAACCGTGAACAATTGCTCTTATATTTCAAAACTGGTAGGATGCTTTCTGATAAAGTTAAAGCCCAAAAATGGGGAACCAAGGTGCTGGAACAAATTGCCCTGAATTTACAAAGTAACCTGCCAGGGTTGAAGGGATTCTCATTTACAAACCTTAAGAAAATGAGGCAGTTCCATGAGGCATATTCCGAATTGGAAATTAGGCCGTCAGCGACAGCCCAAATGGAAACCCCCGATTTATCAGCACAGCAAGAGGAAGCTAATTCAATTGGGCCGTTGACAACGACCCAATTGGAAGCATTTTACAGCATCAGTTTTACCCATCATATACTATTGTTAAACCGTTGTAAGGACACGGTCGAAAGGTTCTTTTACATAGAGCATTCGGCAACCCAATTTTGGTCAGTTAGTATTATGGAACATCAGATTGATGCTGACTTGTTCAAGAAACAAGGAAAGTTGCCGAATAATTTCAAGACGACAATTTCACAGTCTTTGAAGACATCGGCGCTAAAGGTATTTAAGGACGAATATCTATTGGATTTTATAGCAGGTGATGAACAGGACGATGAAAGGCACATTGAACAGCAAGTGATCTTAAACATAAGAAATTTTATTCTGCAAATGGGAAAAGGCTTTTGTTTTATTGGTAATCAATACCGGCTAGAGGTTGATGGAGATGAATTTTTTATTGACCTCCTCTTTTTTAATCGTCACTTACAAGCTCTCGTGGCGTTTGAATTGAAAAAAAATAAATTTAAACCTGCAGATGCTGGACAACTCAATTTTTACTTAAACGTATTGGATGAAAAAGTAAAACTGCAGCAGGAAAATTCCAGCATTGGTATTGTCCTTTGCAAAGAAAAAAATAATACTGTGGTTGAGTTTGCTATTAAGAGCTTTGACAAAGCTATGGGTGTGGCAACTTATAAAACATCTAAACAAACACCGGTGCAAATGAAAGGGATATTGCCTGATACGGACACATTGGCTAAGCTCCTGGAATAAACTGACCTATGAAAAGGATTCACTCAAATTTTGCGGATAGTGTCCGCAAAATTTCACTTCATACATTAGAACGCTATAAATCGATCTGCCATTTTACTGCAACCAACCTGGCATAAATTATTTTCAAACTGGTAACTAAATCTTCTTCACCCGGAAGAACTCCCATTACTAAATCCTTAAATGTTGTCCTGTAGGTAGCCTTTATTTTATCCCAGGTTTCTTCGGGATATTTGAAAATGATTGCATCAGCAGGGTGATTTGTAAGCCACTTGTTATTATTCTTAAAACTCACCACATCATCTTTTCCAACCTTAATCAGCAATTCATCAAAAACAGGGCTGTTGAAAAAATTAGCGACTTCCGTATTTTTAAGCATCATGTGTATGTCATAAATATGCCTCACTTTATTGGCTAAGTCTTTATACGGTTCTTCCGTTTGGGAAAAGCGGACAAGGCTCATAATTTTCTCACACAATGTCCTTTCCTTACTCAATACTTTTACTGTGAATGGCTGCAAATTGTATTGTTCAATCATTTTACTCTGACCTGTTGCTTCCATCATTTCGGTAATGTAACAAGTTACGGCTGCATTTATAAAAGGCTCTGAACTTCCCAGCCAGCTTGCTTCTACAAAAATCTGTTCCCTTACTTGCCCAAACGTTCCCTGAAAGTTTTGTTTATTATACTGATGGGCAGTTTTACGAATCATTCCCAGTTTATTGGTAATGCCTTCTATTTCCACTTCAGGCATCACACTGCTTACAGCTTCTGTTATAGCTTTAAGTTTATTTTTAAGTCTGTTGCCAGATTCACCTTTGTTGTTAAGCGCCACTATGTCCACATCTTCCGAAAATCTCTCTATCAGTTTATGACATTTTGAAAGTGCTGTGCCACCTTTGAAAACAGCCTCACTTGCTATTGAGGAATGAAAGATACTGTACAAAGCAACTGTTACCCAATAATCTTTTTCTATATAGATTTCAGGAATATTAAACCGCTGTGCTGTTGCAATAACTGCATCCTGAAAAAGTTGTTTGTTGGTATGTAAATTCATAGTTACCTGATATTCCAATATTCAATATTGGGCAGTTGTTTTTTATTTATTCCAAATTCATAAATGGTTAGAGGGTTGATACTTTTCTTTAAATCCAGAACAGGCTTTCCCGGATTTATTTCATTCAATATTGCCCCAGCAAATGCCCTTACCCGTGGCGGATATTTAAGCGCTATATCTATAAGCTCTTTCTTTTCTTTATTGGCAAGCCCTTTTATTTTTTGGAGCACAAACTTTATTACCTGGCTTTTTTCTGTGTCGGGGATTGTTTTAAAATCCTTTAGCACATCCAGTAATTCCATTAAATAATAATTGTCGTTCGTTACATCCACATAACTTTTTACCGGCTTTACCTGTATGCTGCCTATTTTGGTAACAATACGCTTGCTCCTGCTGGCCACCCGAATATTTTTAGGCACTTGTGTTGTTAATCCCATTCTGTTGTACAAAGACGTGCCAGTGATATAAGCAATACGCTTACCATCTTCAAAAAGATAGGGCTTTAGTAGTTCTTCTTCTTTTGGTTTCAGGTTGCCGAATGCCGTCTTTTTGGGCTTGTAGAATACTCCTGTTGATGCCCTGTTAATGAGCCCCTTTTTTATTAGTCGTTCAATGGCTTTGGCTGCGGCAGGGTATTCATCTTGGGCAATAGCCAGCCCTTGGTACTTGAATGTAGTACCATCGGGCATTTTATTAATTCTTGTTTCTATTTTTTCGGCCACCTTCATAAAGGCTATTTGAGGTTGACAAAGATAAAAAGTATTTTTAGAATGTCAAGTATTTAGTGCATAATACTTGACATTTTAGTTCTGCATTGCCTTCAACCTCTCCACCTCCTCCCCTATCAATCGTTTTACCTCCATCTTCACCTGGTAGTAATTATCAATCACCTGCTGCTGGGTAACATTGGATACAACAGGAATTTCCTTGTACCGGCTAACTTCATCATTCAGTTTATCCGCATCATTGATAATCTCTGCATGAAACATCTTCAGCTTTATTTTTTCATCTGGGTTATCTGCAACAAGGCCAACAAATTCACCAGAAGAAAGTGCAGCAATTTTAGAAGCAGGTATGGCACTATCTAATTGTTTGGAATGGCTGATGGAAGTATCCGTTCGGTTTACAGAAACACTCTGCCTGTCCTGCATAATTTTTCCAAAACGTTCCGATAGTAGTTTTGAAGTTTCACCCATCACCTGGCCACTGATAATGTTACCAGTGATATTTACAATTACATCTGCCTGCTCTTTTCCATAATCTTTTTTCAATTGACTAAAATCCTGCATGGCTAAAGTAGTGGCAACTTTATTGCTTCTTGCAGTTGCAATCAGGCTGTCCATATTGTTGAAATAAATAGTAGGAAATTCATCAAACACCAAACTACATTTCAACATTCCTTTTTTGTTTACCTGCCTTATCAATCTTGAAATATACAATGATAATACTGCACCATAAATCTGTTGCTTCTCCGGGTTGTTACCTACGCAAACAATTTTAGGATGTTTAGGATTGTTGATATCTAAAGTAAAATCATTGCCGGATAGTACCCAATATAATTGCGGCGATGCCAATCGTGCCATACCAATTTTTGCAGAAGCAACTTGTCCTTCTAATTGCTCCATCGCATCGTTTTGATAAGCAGTAATAAATGGATTTACCAATACTTCAATTTCAGGCTGCGTATTTAGTATCGGGAAGAGCTCATCATAATCAGCCAACATCAATTCAATCACATGGGGCAGGGTACAATATTTTCCATCAGCATATTTTCTCAAAAACCAAATGATGGCGGTAACAAAGTTGATAGGTGATTCCACAAAGAAATCTCCCTGCTTGTTTATCCATTCCCTGTTCAATCCCAAAAGTATTGTTCTTGCCGATTCTGTTGCATCAGTAATATCATTCATAGTATTTGGATCTAAAGGATTACATCGATGCGATACAGAAAGATTATCAAAGTTAATAACATAGAAAGATGGCGGCACCGAATATTTGTGTTTGTTTTGTTGCAACCAGTTGTAAACTATTTTGGACAAGTCATCATATTTAAAGTCATATACAAACATGGCAAATCCTTTTTCGATATGCTGTTTGATGACATGCTGAATTACAAACCAGCTTTTACCGGCACCGGGACTTCCGATAACCAATAATCCTCTGAATGGATTTATAATGTTTATCCAGCTTCTTCTGATTCTTCCTTTCAGATTATAACGGGCCGGAAGGTTGATTGAATATTCGTTGGATAAAAACCGTTCTTCCTGCGGAAAAGTTTCATTGAGAGAATTGAAAACATCGTTAGATAAATTCAGCCTGATTAAACGGCTAAGTAAATTACCACCAGCCAGGATAAGTAAAAAACCAATGCCGGTTACAATAATATAAATGATGGCAATATTTTCAACAGAATAATTTAAATCAAATAATAAACTACTTCCAAAGAAAAGCAACAAGCCAATCATTAAGTAAGCAGCAATACTTCTCCTGTTTATTTTTTCATCCTTTTTGCCCTGTGCTCCCATCATAGAAATTACTAATAATCCAATCGCTAAAAATTTGGAAGTATATTGATTGCTGAATAAACCGGTGTGCATAATGTTTGTCAATAGCCTATCAGTTATAGTGCTTTTTATTTCCCATTGTTTAAATGCTGCATAGCAGTAATAATAAAAATGCAGCAGCAAAATAAAGATGCTGGCAAATCTTGTCAGGTCAACTATCTTTCGTAGCCCCTGTTCATTCTCTCCTGTAAGTGACATAGTATTTATTTTAAATTTTAGAAATCACGATTTTTCTTCTTTTTCTTTCTTTTCTTTTTCAGCAGATTGGTTGATATATTATCATATTGTTCTTTGGCGGATAGAAGTATATCCAATAAGCCTTCATTTTTAGATGTAGTTGCAATTGCTTTCTCCTGGTGTTTTTGAAGCATCATTTCATTTTGTAAAGAGCCGGAGGAATCGCTGCTGTTTGTTTCATCTTTTGTCAAAATATTTTCACTAACAGAAGAAAGTCTGCTTTGCAATGCAGCCGCACTATATCCTTTGCCTAAATCACTACCATTGAAAACAACTTTGTTTTGATTGTCCACGAAAGTGATACCATACAACCTGCCTTCCGCATTTTGTCTCAGTACTGTGTAGATATGTTTTTGCTGCAAAGCAGTAACTAAATTTTTCATACTTCCGGATGATAATTGCAAACATTCATCAATGGTATTTTTGGTTCTTTGTTTCAACGGTTCTTTTGTAACTTCATTGGCAGCAAATTTTTTCTCCAAATTATCTAAGATTGGTTTGCAACCAATAGAACTTGCTTTAATAGGTACGCCAACTTTATTTCCATCGCTATCCAAAATCCGGAAAACCAGCCCACGGTTCTTGTAAATTCTGCCTTCTTCTTTACCCCTGTCAGCCACCACATTGAATTGTTTTAAAGCTGCATTAAATTCGGGCAAAGAAGTAAACTTGTATTCACTGAATACTGCACCCACCACATTGAAAATACTTCGCTTTGTTTCAGATTTTCCATAGATGGCCTTCTCAATATCAACTGGCTTAATACCAGGCTTCATTAATTGCTGCTGCCGTTCTGCTTTTATCAAACCATATTGTTGTTCAATTTCTTTTCTTGCTTTTTCAGATTGATTTCTGCCGATGTTGTGGGTATTAATTCTGCTGCCATCTTCTTTGATAGTTGTACTGACAATATGAATGTGCGGATGTCCTGCATCTTCGTGCTTGTAAACGAGGAAAGGTTGTTGGCCGAAACCAATCTTTTCCATATACACATTAGCAACCTCAATCAGCTTATCATTTGATAGCTTTTCCGAGGGGTCAAAATTTAATGAAATATGGATTGTTTTTGTGGTTGCTCTGCCATTCAAATTATTCATCATTTCAAAGCCATTTAATTTTTGATGGAATTTCATGTTCATTGCTTCACCTAAATAATTAGCAGCACACAAACATTCGGCAGCACCTTTCTGCACTTTCTTTTCGTTATAGTTCAGTACCGCTTCAATACTTTTCGGTATCGTTATTTTTGCAACCATTGTTCATAGAGTTGGCTCACCTTTAATTTTATTTCTTCCACCTTGCTCACCAATGACTGGTGTAATCCATCATAATGATTTACCCATACGCGGAACTCTGGTATCTTATCCAGAATATGAAGCTTATGAACAACCTGGTTAAAATTATTGCCAATTCCATTAAGTTCTTTTTTTAACTCCAGCATCTGCTTCAAAAAATCATCTGCAGATTGGTTGCGGTACTTTACCGTAACTGGCTTCTGCATGGATACGTTTCGGATATATTCGCTAAGGCTTCTCTCTGTGGTTTGTTGCTGTTTCTTTTTCACCTGTTTTAACTCCTCATCATTCATGCGAATTTTGATAAAGATTTTCCGTACCTCATTTTCCTGCTTCTTCATAATTGTATCTTTTGAGTTTTGTTACAATACTTCAATTGTCTTTTACAATCCCCGTACGACTTCGGAGTGAAGGGGCGAGATTCCAAACGTGGCCACGTTTGTACATCTTGCCATGTGCCCATGTGCAAGACCCAGCACATTACGCCTTGATAAAGATTAATGCTTGAAGAATTGGTGAGGATATGTTTCGGAGAAACTTTGAAACATATAAAAGAAAAAGCCAGGAGGCCATTAATAAAATTACTTACATAGATTCTTTCTCTTTCCACAAATTCATTTTCACTATCAATCTACCGGAAGATATATGACAAATTTTATACCAATTACGAATAATGAGTGGCTAAAATTTGGTCAGTTGAGTAAATTCGTTTTGCAATATTTAGAGATTCAATTATTATTGTGGTATAAGAGATGCCCTAAAGAACCTTTTCAGCAATCAAATTACTTTAGAAGATAACAGCCGGTTCTACTATACAATAAAACCTTACGAACTTACCAATGCACTGGGCAATATTATTGCTGTTTTACAGGAATATAATTTTACAAAAAATGACGATAATAGCGTTCAATTTTCCTGCAAATTATACAAGACAAAAGAAGGCAACTGGTATGATATTGAAGTGGCAAAAATATCTTGTTTTTATGAATGCGTTGGCAATATTTTTTATATTTCATGAGCATGGCCGGATCCTTTTTTGCGTTCAATAATCTTGCATAAAATATGAATGAAGGCGGTTGAAGAAAATTGTTGATTTATTGATTCATTTTTAAAAATTATTTATCATAAAATTCTTAAAACACGGACTTGGAATTGATATGGCCATGGAAAAATTTGATGCTTTTCTCAGTATTATTATGAGCAACAACGCATGGCAATAAGAGCCCATGCAGTTTTAAAAACAACAAAAAAGGTTTTAAACTTTTTTGACCTGAGTGCTTAAAAACACAAAACAGTTGGAAGTATAAGTAAAATAGTTTATTTAACATCCGGTTTTGGTGAAAGGTATCATCCAGTGTTTGACAAAGAAATTTTTCATGCAGGAATAAATCTAAAAGCCGATCATGAAATAGTAAAGACGATTGCTAATGGAATTATTACATGGAGGCGTATGAAGATTTATTGCTGTTCTTTTTGTTATTGTAAATAGCAAGTTCTGTTTCCAGGTGGCTAATTCTTCCGGCCAAAACCTTTATTGTTTTTTGCTGTTCCTGAATTTTTGCAATCAACCTTTGTATGAGAATATCAGTGTCCAAAAAAAGTAGTATTTTCTGAACACAAAGGAAAACAATTAAAAGATTAAAAGCTAATGATGGCAACAGTTTTAACCAACAAAATCAACTTATTTTAGACAACAAAAGTGGACAAAAAACTGATTTTTTAAAAGTAGGAAATTAATATGTATAACTATCTTCATTTTCATGAAACCCGATAGTAAATAAACTTCTATTCAACATTTTCATTCCTTCAAAATCTATCAATAAACGAGCCTTTATTCAAGATCCCATTTTTTCAATACCTCAATCTTTATCCTTTAATCAACAATAAGTCAATTTATCCTGCCAATCAGGTATTCTCCTAATAAGCATCTTTGCTTCAGTCTTTAAAAGATATTTTTATTTTCATTTCAGACTGGTTGCGAACAATAATACATTCAACAGACCCCATCCATTTTATGTTTTGATATACCTGTAATAAATCGCTTATAGAATTTATATCCTGGTTATCCATTTTGATAATTACGTCTCCTTTTTTAAAACCATTCCTTTCTGCCAGGGAATGTAATGGCAAGTCTTCAAGCATTGCTCCATTATTATCAGGCAATCCCGCAACCGAGCGTTCGCCTAACGTTTCTATATTTTTAAACCTGGCTCCGAGCCATTCTACCTGCGCCCCTTTTCTTTATTAAGTGCGGTGCACAATGGCTTAATGACAGGTTTATCGGCTATCTTTTTCAGCGCCGGAAGTGTAACCCCAAAATTCTCATCAAAATTTTTAAATCCCATCTTGAACGCAGGTGAACCAGTCTTTAACTTATAATTGCCAGCTTTGGCATCTACAAATAAGGCATTGCCTGCAATACTATTTTTATCCTGGTTTAATTCCTGCGCTTTTAGTAAGGCCGCTTTAGAGAGGAAAAAATTAGAGTCAATTTCTTTCCCCCAATTATTCATTGATATTGGTTCATAAGGTGTGGTAACAATATTATGCATAAAAACATCACCACTATTTTTTAAAACTGCCTTCAGCAGCAGCGGAAGAAAAGCGCATGTGGATGGGCATTATTTTAAATGCTGGTATTATAATCCTTCTTATGTAATTAAATGTTTAAAAAATGATTTTGACTTGTTGTCCATCGAGGGTTTATGTACTTTGGTTCCTCCATCTTATATAGAAAATTTTGCAGAAAAATATCCAAACGCTTATCAATTTTTAAAAGCTAAGAAAATACCTGGAAAGAAAAATGGCCATGGAAATATGTTGGGGATTATTAAATTATTTCGTTGCAGAAAAAATAGAGCCATTCTTTAATAAGATTTTTTACCAAAGGTTTGCGGCAACCCTATTGTTTGCAAAATCCCGGAATATATCGTTCCCCATACAAGACTAAAAAAAGTTGTTTTGCTTTCTCTTTTAAAATTAAAATCAACAATCCTTGGCTCTTTCCCTTTTTCGGGGTTATTATTTTTTATAAGAAACAAGTTTCCAAAAAAACTTACGATACTTTTCTTTTTTATACCGGATGGTTTACTTTTATCTTTTTTAAGCCCTACGAGATACAAATTTTTATACAATAGTTCTCCTTTACCGGTTGCTTTAAAATTATCGCCTGTCACATGAGCAATCCCTTTTTGTATGCTTCCTTTCTTTATCATAAATTCTCCCATTGGTTCAGTAATGGGATTTAGTATGGAACTATCTATTTTTCCGATATGAAGATCCATGGTAAAGTTGCCGGATTTATATTGTGCAGGTTAAACACAAAACCATTGGTCATCGGTATTTTATGCATAAACAGTCCTGATGATTTTATTACCATGAGTTTGTGTTTTTTTATTTGATCATGCATATTAGTAATATTGGTTACCGCGCCATTCATATCATCAATATAGATTGTGCCCGTCCTATCCATGCCGGGGTTATATTCACTATAAGCCAGTTTACAATGGCGTATATGCATTTCAGCTATAGATATTGGCACAGGAATTCTCATTAAGATCTGCTGGGGAAAATTGTGAATTTTTACTTTGCGAAAAGGCAATGACCTGTCGAGGAATATTTTACAGGAACCATTATTTATCACTGCTTCATCCGCAATAATATTTTTCTGATTGATAAGATTCCACCAGTTAATACCCTCCAAAGTTATTTTTGGAATTTCAAGATTGTACATTTCTTTTCGCTCGTGCAAATGGCTTTCAAATTGTTTTTTATTAAACC
>Ga0208717_1000122_pt1 | contig 41000 bp, 38 predicted proteins | sample NGESurF53shallow_FD_184489 | JGI IMG/M metagenome (GOLD analysis project Ga0208717, IMG submission 184489) | Arctic peat soil microbial communities from Barrow, Alaska - NGEE Surface sample F53-3 shallow (SPAdes) | ecosystem: Environmental > Terrestrial > Soil > Wetlands > Peat ... | reverse complement strand
ACCGGACGCCGCGATGCGCCACCCGCACGACGAGGCCATCAAAACCGTCGTCGGCAATCACCAGGTTGCTGCCGCCCCCGAGCACTAGTACCGGGGTGCCGCCTGCATCGGCCTGCGAAACGGCGTCGATGAGTTCGGTCGCGGTGTCAGCCCACACGAGATTTCTGGCCGCGCCGCCAAGGCGGATCGTGGTGTGGTCGGCCAACAGCAACGAGTGGCCGGCCGCTGGATCCGTGGAGAGCACCCACGAACCCTACGGCCGGCCGCCCTGCTACATCTGCTGCTTAGGCCGCGGACGGCTCCAGGTCGCTGATGTCAATCGACTCAGGCTCCGGGCTGGCGACCGGCGTGCGCGGAATCAGTAGTGCCGCGACGCCGCCTAACGCGACGATCAGGGCGCCCAACTTGACTGCCGGCACCACGCCGTCCACGAATGCTTGCGCGTTTTGGTAGCCGCCATAGTGCGCGAACACCGATGCGAGAACGGCCACCCCGAACACGCCGCCGAGCTCGCGGATCGCGTTGTGCGCACCCGACGCGATGCCCTGCTCCTCATGCCGCACCGACGAGAGCACCAAGTTGGCGACCGGAGCGAAGAAGAGCGCCATACCGAAGCCGCTGATCGCAAGACCGGGCACCATGTGCAGGTACGGCACGGTAGGGGTCGCAACTTCTGCCAGCCAGAAGAGGCCGATGGCCTGCAGGAACAGCCCTGTCGCGACGATCCGGCGACCACCGATCCGGTCGGACAGCAGCCCCGCGACCGGCGCGACGAAGATCGGCATCGCAGTCCATGGCAAGGTCCGCACGCCCGCCGACAGCGGCGAGTAGTGGTGGGCTACCTGCAGGTACTGAGCGAGAAGGAAGATCGCGCCGAACATTCCGAAGTACATGAACAGCGCCGCGATGTTGCTCGCCGTGAACCCGCGGTTGCGGAATAACCGCAGTGGCAGCACCGGGTCCGACGTCCGCAACTCGTAGCCGACGAATACAGCGAGCAGCACGGCACCTACAGCAAACAGACTGACAATCGAGCCGCTCGCCCAGCCCCAGTCGTTCGCCTTCACCAGGCCAAGCACGACCGAGAACAGACCCGCCGTGGCGAGGCCTGTCCCGACCGCATCGAGCTTCGCGGCTGGGCCGTGGCTCTCCTTCAGCAAGCGCGCGGCGACGGGCAACAAGGCGATGCCGATCGGCACGTTGAGCCAGAAGATCCACGACCATGAGGCGCCGTCGACGATGGCACCCCCCACGACAGGCCCGACCGCGATCGCGAGACCGGCGATCGCACCCCATGCGCCGAGCGCGAGCCCACGACGAGCGGGCGGTACGGCGACGCTGAGCAGCGTCAAGGTGAGCGGGGTAAGGATCGCGCCGCCGACACCCTGCAAAGCGCGTGCGGCAACTAGTTCGCCTGCCGTTGTCGAGAGCGCCGCGAGCGCGGACGCCGTCGTGAAGATGGCCAAGCCGATCATGAAGATCTTCTTGCGACCGAAGCGGTCGCCCAGGGTCGCGCCCGGCAGTAGCAGCACGGCGAACGTCAACGTGTAGGCGTTTACGGTCCACTCAAGGCTCGACAGCGAGGCGTGCAGGTGGGTCTTGATTGCCGGCAACGCCATCGTGACGACGAGGTTGTCGAGTGAGCTCATGAAAAGCGCGACTGAGGTGACGATGAATGTCGCCAGCGGCCTTCCGCGTCCAGTCATGTCGTGTCCTCCGGGTTGGGTATGTATGTGAGCAGTCACTCACCTATGTGGCGATGAAAAGCCGGGCACAGCAAGGAAAAACGTGGGTTGGATCTACTTCTCACTCGCGAGCGCGCGCGCCCACGGTTCGTCGATTTCGGCAAGGCCAAGGGCGGTGGAGACGTTGCAGAGCATGCCGCCCGCGAAGAACAGCGCGAGCACGTCGGCAGGTGCGCCAGAGGCGCGCTCGACCAGTTGGTAGAGCTTTCGGAAGCCGTCGCGCGCACACTCGCGAACCTGAGGGTCGTTGCATGCCGCGTACAGCTGAAGTTGAGCCATCAGGTTGGCCCGATCGGCGATCAAGCCGTAGTACGCGTGGCCCATTGCGTCGAGCGCCTCTTCGTCGGCCAGGCCTTCGGCGGCGGAGGTAAACGTCTGGGCGACGTTGTCGAAACACCGGTTGGACGCGGCGATGAACAGGTCGCGCTTCGTGCCGAACATCTTGAACAAGTAGGGCTGCGAGATACCGGCGCGGACGGCAATTGCTTCCGTCGAGGTGCCGGCGAGGCCACCTTCGGCGAACTCAATGAGCGCTGCCGCGATCACCTGGTCACGACGCTCGTCTGGGTCCATCCGCGTCTGGATCGCGCTCATGGAGACTAAGTTAGTGGTCACTCACTACCTTGTCAACCGAACGGATGGGTGGGTTGAGATAGTGAGCCAAAGATTCGACCCGGTGGCTGGCAGCGAACCCGCACGGCGCTGGCACGGGAGTAACCGGCGCGTGACTGCGCCTCGTGAGATCGGGATCGGCGGCCTCCGCCAGCCCGAAACCGTAGCGTACAAACTCCCGAAAAAGTAGCGTAACTTTGCCCGGAATACTAGTGTAGATACTTGTGACCAGCGACGACGCCCATGGCATATCGGGCTACGATAGGCGCCTTGTTGATGATGAGCTCGACGCGCTTCTGCTGGGTCTGTCGGCGATCAGCATCGAAGGACCCAAAGCCGTCGGAAAGACAGCTACCGCCCTTGAGCGGGCAGGCAGCGTTCACGACCTGGACGACGACGGCCAGCGTCAGGTGGTCCAAGCCGACCCGTCCCTGATCACTCAGGGTACGAAGCCGATCCTGATCGACGAGTGGCAACGGATGCCCTCAAGCTGGGACCTCGTACGACGGGCCGTAGACAACGACCCTTCCCCGGCCCGGTTCCTCCTCACCGGTTCAGCCGAGCCCGCAGGCGCCGAGACCCACACTGGGGGTGGCCGCATCGTCCCGGTGCGGATGCGGCCGCTTTCAGTTGCCGAGCGCGGCATCGCCACATCGGTAAGCCTGACGGAGCTGCTGACCGGAACAAGGCCGGCAATCGGCGGAAGCACGACAGTCAACCTTGGCGACTACGTCCACGAGATCCTCACCGGAGGCTTCCCAGGCATGCGACGTCTGCCGCACAGAGCGCTGCGCGCGCAGCTCGACGGCTATTTGAACCGGGTCATCGACCGCGAGTTCCCCGAGCAGGGCATTTCGGTGCGTCGACCCGACACACTCCGGGGCTGGATGCGCGCCTACGCCGCAGCAACTGCCACCACCGCCAGCTTCGAAGTCATCCGCGATGCCGCTACGCCTGGCGTGGCCAACAAGCCGGCGCTTACTACAACGCTGCCATGGCGCGACATCTTGACCCGGCTGTGGTTGCTGGACCCGGTACGGGCGTGGCTGCCGACGGACAACAAACTTAAGGAACTTGCCGCGGCTGACAAGCATCACCTCGCAGACCCGGCGCTGGCCGCGCGACTCCTCAACGTGACCGCGCACAACCTCGTATCAGGTGGTGACGTAAGCCCGCCTATCCGTCGCGACGGTACGTTCCTCGGCGCCTTGTTCGAGAGCCTCATCGCGCTCAACTTGCGCGTGTATTCCCAGGCAGCGCAAGCAGAGGTTCGGCATCTGCGGACTCATCGGGGTGAACACGAGGTCGACTTCATCGTCGCCGGCGACGATGGGGGTGTTGTTGGCATAGAGGTCAAGTTGTCCGCCGTGGTCAGGGATGAGGACCTCAAGCACCTCAGATGGCTGCGCGAACGCATCGGTGACCAACTGCTTGACGCAGTGCTGATCAACACCGGCAACCAGGCCTACCGCCGTCCAGACGGAATCGCCGTCGTCCCGGCGGCTCTGCTGGGACCATGAGCGCGCCACGAAATAGGACGACCGATCAGGACAGGCGGACCGTCGCCCGAGCCATGCCCAGCACCTTGTCGTCGCCCGATCGAGCCGTCAGATCGACTCGGACGAGGTTCCCCTCGAGCTTCTCCGCGACGACGCCTTCGACGTTCAACATCGCGCCGCCCTCGTCGTCCGGTACTACTACTGGCTTGGTGAAACGCACGGAGTAGTCGACGACGGCGCCCGGGTCGCCGACCCAGTCGGTCACCAGCCTGGCGGCGGTGGCCATCGTGAACATGCCGTGGGCGATGATGTCCGGCAGGCCGACGCCGATCGCGAACCGGGCGTTCCAGTGGATCGGGTTGAAGTCGCCAGACGCGCCGGCGTAGCGCACGAGATCGGCGCGAGTGATCGGGAAGCTGCGGTTGGGCAGCTGTTCGCCGACTTCGACTTGGTCGTAGGTCACGAGGGTCATTGAGGCCCCGTCGTCTCGGACATCGGGTCGGGGGCCCGGGAAACTAGCGTCGAATAGGCGCTGCAGACCGCGTCGCCATCGGCGGTCACGATGTCGCCGCGAGTGGTGATGATGTCGTTGCCCGCCACCGAGCGGATCTTTTCGACCGTGACGATGACCGACAACTCGTCGCCGGCGACGATCGGGCGGGTGTAGGTGAACCGCTGCTCGCCGTGGACGACCCGCGAATAGTCGAGGCCGAGCGCGGGGTCCGTCACGACCTGGTGTGAAGCGCCCAGCGACAGCACGATCGCGAAGGTCGGCGGAGCTACCAGGTCGGAGTGGCCGAGCGCGCGGGCGGCATCGACGTCTGTGTAGGCGGGGTTGGGGTCACCGATCGCGGCGGCGAACTCGCGGATCTTCTCGCGACCGACCTGATAGGGCGCGGTTGGCGGAAAGCTGCGGCCGACGAACGATGGATCCAACGGCATCGGCGAGTCTCGCCCAATACCTCGTGTCTCGCCCTACACCTAGCGCGTCTCGCGATGCACCGTGTGCAGGTTGCAGTGCGGGCAGTGCTTCTTCATCTCGAGCCGGTCGGGGTCGTTGCGCCGGTTCTTCTTGGTGATGTAGTTGCGGTTCTTGCACTCCTGGCAGGCCAGCGTGATCTTGGGGCGGACATCGCTCTTGGTGGCCACGGGTAGTGCCTTCCTGGTTCAGATGCGTTCGTCGATCGGTCGACCATTGAAGGATAACCGACCGAGCGTCTCGCCGGGAAATGCGTAGCGGAGACGGGATTTGAACCCGTGACACAGCGATTATGAGCCGCTTGCTCTGCCAGGCTGAGCTACTCCGCCATCACCAGGCTCGTACTGCTGACCGGCCACCTGCGGCCGGTGCCGGGTCGAGCCCCCTTACGGAATCGAACCGTAGACCTTCTCCTTACCATGGAGACGCTCTGCCGACTGAGCTAAGGGGGCAGCTGGGAAGCCAGCTGTGGGTGATGCGAGGCGAAACTCTACAGGACCGACTTCGCATCCCTGGCGGTCGTCCGAACCGGGCAATTCGGCGCGGACGGCGACCACTTGGGATGCGAAGCGTGTGGTGAGGTGTGGCAGGTGATGGGTTCGAACCATCGTAGGCTGAGCCGGCGGTTTTACAGACCGCTCCCTTTGGCCACTCGGGCAACCTGCCGTGACGTTGTTTGCTATACCGTCCGGCAGGACGGCGGATCACAGGATAGCCCAGGAGGTACTGATGGCCGACTCGTCCTTCGACATCGTGAGCAAGGTCGACAGGCAAGAGGTCGACAACGCCCTCAACCAGTCCGTCAAGGAGATCGGGCAGCGCTACGACTTCAAAGACGTTGGCGCCTCGATCGCCTGGTCTGGTGAGAACGGCATCGAGATCAAGGCGAACAGCGAGGAGCGCGCGAAGGCGGTCCTCGACGTCTTTCAGGAGAAGCTGATCAAGCGCGGCATCTCACTGAAGTCGCTCGAGGCCGGCGAACCCAAGGCGTCAGGCAAAGAGTTCCGGCTCGCCGGAACGATCAAAGAGGGCATCGCCCAAGAGGATGCGAAGAAGATCTCGAAGATCATTCGCGAAGAGGGACCCAAGGGTGTGCAGGCCCAGATCCAGGGCGACCAGCTGCGGGTCACCAGTAAGAAGCGCGACGACCTCCAGGAGGTCATTGCGCTCCTCAAGGGCAAGGAACTGACCGTCGCCCTGCAATTCACGAACTACCGCTGACTCATGCGGGCGACCTCAGTTCTTCGCACCGGGACCGCACCGCTGCGTGGCGTCGCCAAGCTCGGGCTCGAACAAGTGCTCTGGACCCGCGCCGCGCTGACCGTTCGGCGCAACTCCCGGGTGCTCTCGACGCCCGCGGTCCCCTCGGCATTGCCCAAGGTCGCGCCGACCGCCGTCTTGCAGGACGACGCGGACTGGCGTGACGCCGTCGACGAGGCACGCAAGCGCGGACTCCCCCTGCATCGCGATCTGCCGAAGAACTGGGACACCGTGGGCGCGGCCGCAACGGTGCTCTCGCGGGTAGGGCCAACGGGTCGAGTGCTCGACGCCGGGGCGGCTCGGTACTCCACCCTGCTGATCTGGCTCTATCTCTACGGACTGCGCGATCTGGTCGGCATCAACCTGGAGTTTCGGCGTCCTGTTCATCACGGCCACGACGGCTGCGTGGCCTTCGAGCCCGGTGATGCGACGGCGACCCGATTCGAAGCCGGGTCGTTCGACGCCGTGACCTGCCTGTCCGTGATCGAGCACGGCGTGCCGATCCCCGATTTCCTTGCAGAGGCCGCTCGGATTTTGCGGCCGGGCGGGGTACTAGTGATTTCGACCGACTACGACGCTGCTCCACCCGACACGTCCGGCCACACGGCATACGGCGCGCCTGTCCACATTTTCTCGCCGGTAGAGATCGAGGAACTGATCAAACACGCGGACAAGGCGGGATTCGACCTCGACGGCTCGTTCTCCCCCGACCATCCCGGGCGCCCCGTGCACTGGAAGCGCATCGGCCTGCGCTTCACGTTCGTCCGCATCACTTTCACCCGTCGCGCAACGTGATCGTCGGGCTGCTCCTAGCCCTGGGCGCCGCATTGACGACAGGTGTCGCGTCCGTGCTCCAGGGACTCGCCGCACGCCACGCCTCCGAAGAGCCGGCGGATTCATTGGCCGACGGCTCGATCCGAAGGCTCGTCGTCTCCCCGCTTTACCTCGCGGGGGTCGCGCTCGATGCCGTCGGCTTCGGCTGCACGGTTGTGGCGTTGCACTGGCTGCCGTTGTTCCTCGTGCAATGCGCGGCCGCGTCGAGTGTGGGCGTGACAGCTTTGGTCGGACGACGGGTGCTTGGCACCGTACTGCTGCGACCCAGCCTCGTTGCGTTGGGCGGGCTGGGCATTGGACTCGTACTGCTCGCCTCTGGGGCAATCGCGCAGGAAGCGACGGCCGTCTCGCGTTCGGCGCAGTGGTGGTTGGTCATCGCCTCGGCACCGGTGGTCGTGGCCGGCGCGATCGTGCTGCGATGGGCAGCCGTCCGTTCAAGTGTTCGTGCGGGCGGCATCCTGGCCGCGATTTCCGGCGTCAGTTTCGCGGGCACCGGGGTCGCCTCGCGGATTCTCTCGGATGCCCATTCGGTGCGAGCGGTCCTCACCGCCCCGGCGGCTTACGCCCTGGCGATCTTCGGAGTCGCCGGCATGGCGTTCTTCGCCGCCTCTCTCCAGCGCACGCCTGTCACCATCGCCACGGCTGCCTTGTTCGGCGTCGAAACGCTCGCTGCGTCAGCCGTCGGGTTGCTTGTGCTCGGTGACTCGACGAGGGACGGCTTCGTCGTCCCCTCGGCTCTTGGATTTGTCGTCACGCTGGCCAGCGCGCTGTTCCTGGCACTCAACGACGAGCCAGACCTAGCCGTGATCGGCCAAATCGCCCCGCGCGCCGCGGTACCTGACCATTAGCGCAGCGGCGAACCGACGTAACATGTAACCCGCGCGTCGAAAGCGTTCCCACTGTATTTCTGCAGTGGTTCCACAGTGGTTCGACGCTCTCAAGGAGGTTCGACACCCGGTGTCACCCGCACGATCAGCGTCCGCTTCGGCGTCTCGGCCAGCCTCTCGCAAGCAGGTTCAACAAGTCGACCGGGTGATCATCCGCCTCGCCGGTGACTCCGGCGACGGCATGCAACTCACCGGTGATCGGTTCACCTCAGAGACCGCAGCGTTCGGTAACGACCTGTCAACGCTGCCCAACTTCCCTGCTGAGATCCGGGCTCCGGCCGGCACCTTGCCTGGTGTGTCGTCGTTCCAGCTGCATTTCGCGGACCACGACATCATGACGCCGGGTGACGCACCGAACGTATTGGTCGCGATGAACCCGGCTGCGTTGAAGGCGAATATCGCCGACCTGCCGCTGGGCGCCGACATCATCGCGAACGCCGATGAGTTCACGCTTCGTGCGTGCCAGCGCATTGGGTACGCCGGCAACCCGCTGGAGGACGGCACGCTTTCTGAGTATCGGGTTTCCGCGGTGCCACTGACGTCGATGACCGTCGAGGCACTGAAGGACATCGACGTCTCGAAGAAGGAAGCCGAACGCGCGAAGAACATGTTCGCGCTCGGTCTGCTGTCGTGGATGTACAACCGGCCGACCGAGTCGACGTTGGAGTTTCTCGAGCGCAAGTTCGCGAAGACTCCGTCTGTTGCGAAAGCGAACGTGACCGCATTCAAGGCCGGCTACAACTTCGGCGAGACGACCGAGACGTTCTCGGTTTCCTACGAGATCAAACCTGCACCGATGAAGGCGGGCACCTACCGCAACATCTCCGGCAACCTCGCGTTGTCCTACGGACTCGTCGCGGCATCGAAGGCGACTGGTCTATCGCTGTTCCTTGGCTCCTACCCGATCACACCGGCGTCCGACATCTTGCATGAACTAAGTAAGCACAAGGCGTTCGGGGTGCGGACGTTCCAAGCTGAGGACGAGATCGCCGGCGTGACTGCGGCACTTGGTGCGGCGTTCGGCGGCAGCCTCGGTGTGACCACGACATCTGGTCCTGGGGTGGCGCTGAAGAGCGAGGCGATCGGGCTCGGGGTCATGCTCGAGTTGCCGCTGATCATCGTCGATGTGCAACGCGGCGGTCCGTCGACTGGACTGCCGACCAAGACAGAACAGGCCGACCTGCTGCAGGCAATGTTCGGTCGCAACGGCGAGGCTCCGGTGCCGATCGTCGCGCCGAGCACGCCGTCGGATTGCTACGCGACAGCACTCGAGGCGGCCCGCATCGCCACCAAGTACCGGACCCCGGTGTTCTTGCTCTCCGATGGTTACCTGGCGAACGGGTCGGAGCCATGGCTATTGCCGGACGTCGAGTTGTTGCCCGATCTGCGGGTGACTTTCGCGACAGAGCCGAACCACATCGGCGCCAAGGGTGAGCGGGAGTTCTGGCCTTACTTGCGTGACGAGGAGACCCTCGCGCGAGCGTGGGCCATTCCTGGCACGCCGGGGCTCGAGCATCGCGTGGGTGGTCTCGAAAAGGCCGACGGCTCAGGCGATATCTCCTACGATCCCGCGAACCATGACCTGATGGTGCGACTGCGCCAGGCCAAGGTCGACGGCATCGCGCGCGACATCGCGCCGCTCACGGTCGACGATCCCTCAGGTGAGGCCGACGTCTTGGTTCTCGGCTGGGGCTCGACGTACGGGCCGATCGGTGCGGCCTGCCGGCAAGTTCGTGCGCGGGGGTTGAAGATCGCCCAGGCTCACCTTCGCCATCTGAATCCGTTCCCGGCAAACACCGGCGAAGTGCTACGGGCCTACGACCGGGTCCTGATCCCCGAGATGAACCTCGGTCAGCTCGCGCTGCTGATCCGGGCGAAGTTCCTGATCGACGCGGTCTCGTATGACAAGGTCAATGGCATGCCGTTCAAGGCCGTTGAACTCGCCGATGTCATCGCCGCAACGATTGGCGACCGCGCGCCGACAAGCGTGGTGGGAAAGTGACTACCGACCTGAGTAACGGGCACCGGCACAGTTTCGATCTCGTGCCAGTAGCCGACGGTCCGCAGACCGCGAAGGAATACAAGTCCGACCAAGAAGTTCGCTGGTGCCCTGGCTGCGGCGACTACGCGATTTTGGCTGCGGTGCAAGCGTTCTTGCCCGAACTGGGCCTGCGACGCGAGAACGTCGTGTTCGTCTCCGGTATCGGTTGCTCGTCGAGATTCCCTTACTACCTCGAGACTTACGGCATGCACTCGATCCACGGCCGGGCGCCAGCGATCGCTACCGGACTCGCGGTCTCGCGTCCAGATCTCGCGGTGTTCGTGGTGACCGGCGACGGCGACGCATTGTCGATTGGTGGCAACCATCTGATCCACGCGTTGCGCCGCAACATCAACTTGACGATCCTACTGTTCAACAATCGGATCTATGGCCTGACAAAGGGCCAGTACTCACCCACCTCTGAGCTCGGAAAGATCACCAAGTCGACGCCGATGGGCTCACTCGACTTCCCGTTCAACCCGGTGTCATTGGCGTTGGGCGCCGAAGCGACGTTCGTCGCGCGCACCATCGACTCCGACCGCAAGCACCTCACCGCAGTGCTGCGTGCGGCGACGGAGCACCGCGGCACATCGCTCGTCGAGATCTACCAGAACTGCAACATCTTCAACGACGACGCGTTCGAAGTTCTCAAAGCGCCGGAAACTCGCGACGACTACCTGATCCGGCTCGAGCACGGCAAACCGATCACGTTCGGCACCGAGGCCGACTTGCGCGGCCTGCGCCGATCGGCGTCCGGCTCGCTTGAAGTCTGCGACGGCAACTCTCCTGACGTCCTTGTGCACGATTCACACGACGACGACCCGTCGCTCGCATTCGCGTTGTCGCGTGTCACCAGACCCAATTTGTCGATGACACCGATCGGCGTATTTCGCGATGTGCAGCGGCCCGTCTACGACGACCTCATGACAGCCCAACTCGACCAGGCAGTCGCGAAAAACGGCGCCGGCGACCTCGCCGCGCTATTGGCCGGCGGCGACACGTGGACTATCACAGAAGCAAGCGCCGCGCCGCCTGCCGCGAACTGACACGAGGCAACGGGGCAGTCCATGACCGACGACGAGTCCCGTGCTGGTCAGTACGGAGGACCGTACGGTGGGCCGGCGAATCCTTGGGCGGCTCCGGGATCGCCTGGCGGCGGCCCGTTCGGCACTCCTGAATATCCGGTAGCGCCCCGAAGGTCGCGAACGCTGATCTGGGTTTCCGTCGTCGTCGTCATCGTGGTGCTGGCGGCTTCCGGCGTTGGTGCGTTGGTGTTTGATACCCACCATCGCTCGGGACGGTCGGCCGCGGCAGCCGCGCCAGCAGCGAGCTCACTACCCGCATCGGCGACGTCGGCGGCGCCGCAGCCCTCGCTGTCCACGCACTCATCATCACCATCGTCAGCACCGCCGTCGTCCCCGCCATTGTCGTCCCCCTCGGGCGCTGCACCGAGCGTCGCGTCAGGGCCGCTGGATCAGTACCTGCTTGCACCTGCTGAGGTCGGCGCAAGTTCGATGATGTTCCTCATCGATGGTGGCCGTAACACCACGAACCAAGCGACTCTGGATTGGTGCAACTTCACGTACACCAGCGAGGCGCTGCGGATGACGCGGGTGCAAGTGGAGTACACCGGCAATGACGCGCTGCCTGCGGGCAACGAGTTCGTGCGTTACCAAAAGGGCGGCACCGCTCGAGCGTGGGCCGAGCTTCAGAAAGCAGTCGCGACATGCCCGCCATCGTCGACGACCGACGGCTACATCAACGATCAGGTCCAGCGCGCCGGCGCAGACAACGAGCTCGTAGCGCGGCAGATCATTCTGAGCTACCACGTCACCGACCCAACGGGACAGTTGAATCTTCCGTGGCAGGCGGTCGTGTACCAGTTCGACGGCGATTACTTCTCTGGCATCTATGTCTACGGCCTGAGTCGGTCGCTCGCCTTGACTGAGGCCGAAGAGCTGGCCGCCAAGTCGGCTACCCACTTGGCGCAGGCCAGCCGCGGCACGCCAGGCACCGGCGGTGGGCCTATCCAGTCAGTCGCATCCGCACCTGCGAATACTGGAGTACAGGACTAACCCGAATCTCGGTGGGCCTGCGGCAGGCGCTCCAGCTACGGTTGGTCCTATGCCGGATACGCGACGAGGGTTTGTCTTCGGCCTTGTCGCATACACCATCTGGGGCCTGTTCCCGTTGTACTGGCCGCTGCTTGACCCAACACCGGCGATACAGATCCTCGCCCATCGCATGCTGTGGTCACTGGTGTTCATCGGCGCGCTGCTGGCTGCTCGGCGGCGATGGGCATTTGTCGGTGAGCTTCGACATGACCTCGAGCGCGTCGCGTTGCTGGTGCTCGCCGGGCTGCTGATCAGCGTCAACTGGGGCGTCTACATCTGGGCAGTCAATGCCGGCCACGTCATCGAGTCGTCGCTGGGTTACTTCATCACGCCGCTGGTCAACATCGGACTGGGCGTGCTTGTCCTCAAGGAACACTTGCAACGAACGCAGTGGATTGCCGTGATCGTCGGTGTCGCGGCGGTGCTAGTCATCGCCGTCGGGTACGGGCAAGTGCCGTGGATCGGGCTCACGCTCGCCGCGAGCTTCGGCGGCTACGGCCTGGTCAAGAAGATCGCCCGCACACCAGCGCTGGAGAGCCTCGCCGTCGAAACGTCGGTCATGGCACTACCGGCAATCGCGTATCTCCTGTTTGCGAACGCCCAGGGATACGGATCGTTCGGACACGTCTCAGTTGGCATGGACCTGCTGCTCATATCGTCAGGGGTCGTGACAGGCGTCCCACTGCTGTTCTTCGCGGCGGCTGCGCGTCGGGTGCCTCTGAGCGTGATGGGGATGCTGCAATACATCACTCCCGTGCTGCAGTTTCTGATCGGAATCTTCTTGCGGCATGAAGCACTGTCGGGCTCGGAGCTGGCCGGCTTCGCCCTAGTGTGGGTTGCGCTGGCGATCCTCGGCATTGGCGAGCTGCGGCAACTGGGTCGTACACCAAGCGCCGCCGTATTAGCCGCCCCGTAATTGTACCGAGGGACAACCCCGGTAGGGCTGTCCCTCGGTCGCTACCTAACCCTTGAACCAGCTAACCCTTGACGGAGCCAGCAAGCAGTCCACGTACGAAGTAACGCTGCAGTGAGAAGAACACGATGAGCGGAATGATCAGCGCGATGAACGCTCCCGCGGTCAGCAACTGCCAGTTCGCGCCGTATTGCCCGACCAGTTGTTCGAGTCGACCCGTGAGAGGCAGAACCTTGGGCGTGCCTCCCGCAAAGGTCAGCGCGACGAGCAGGTCGTTCCACACCCACAGGAACTGGAAGATGGCGAACGCCGCGATTGCGGGCGTCGACAGCGGCAGCACGATCTGACGGAAGATCCGGAAGTGGTTTGCGCCGTCGACGCGCGCCGCCTCCATCATGTCTTCTGGCAGCTGACTGATGAAGTTGTGCAGCAGGAACACTGCGAGCGGCAACCCGAACATGGTGTGCGAGATCCAGACCGGGTAGTACTTCCCGCCGAGGTGCAGGGCCGGGAAGATCGGGAAACTCCCGATGTGCACGCCCACGTTGTAGAAGCGCAACAGCGGGATGAGCGACATCTGGAGCGGCACGACCTGCAAGGCAAAGATAATAAAGAAAACTGTGTCGCTGCCCTTGAACTTCACCCACGCGAGCCCATACGCCGCCATCGTCGCGATCGCGAGTGTAATGAGGGTTGCCGGAATGGTGATCGCAATCGAATTCATCACGTAGGGGAAAATCGCGGTTGTCGCGCCCTTACCGAACAACACGGTGTTGTAGTTCGACAACGTGAAATGCGGATGCTCGATGACGGTCCACCAGCCTGAGTTGGCCACGTACTTGGCTGGTCGAAGCGACGTCACCAGCAGGCCGACCGTCGGCACTGTCCAGACCACAGTGAACGCGATGATGAAGATCGACGCCCACTTGCTGCTGAACGCCGTCCGGATGTCCTTCGCAGCAGCAGCGCCGGTGCTCGGAACGCGCTTGGCTTCGACGGTTTCGGCGCTCATCGGTTGGCTCGCTCTCTCTTGAGCTGTATGACGTTGTAACCCACCAGCGGAAGCACGCCGAGGAACAGGATGAGGGCCAGCGCGGCACCACGACCCGTGTTGTCCGTGACGAAGGCGTTTTGATACATGGCATTTGCGAGCACGTTGGTGCCGAAGTTACCGCCGGTCGTGGTCTGCACGATGTCGAAGATCTTCAGCGTCGCGATCATGATCGTGGTCAGAACGACGACCAGCGTGGCTCGGATCATCGGGATCTGAATCTTGCTGAACAGCCCGAAACCGTGCGCACCATCGACCCGCGCTGCTTCGATGATCTCGTCGGGGACAGCCTTGATCGCCGCCGAGAGGACGACCATCGCGAAGCCGACCTCGATCCAAATGAGAATCACCATCAGCAGGAAGTTATTCAGCGGATGAGTCAGTAGCCAGTTGGGCGGATGTTTCCAGCCTAGGAATATGACGACTTGGCTCAGCAAGCCGTCTTGCGGCTGCGAGCTTTGCTTGTAGTCGTAGACGTACTTCCAGATGATGCTGGCCCCGACGAACGAAATCGCCATCGGCATGAAAATCAGCGACTTGACCAGCGACTGATTCTTCATCCGGTCGACGACGATCGCGATCGTCAAGCCGAGCCCAGTTGCGACGATGGGCGCGACGATGATCCAAAGGAGCGTGTTGAGCAAGACGCTCTGCGTCGCCGGATCGGTGAACGCGAACCCGTAGTTCTTGAAGCCGACATACGGGGCGTGTAACGCCTGTGCGCCATGCAGGCTCAAATACAAAGTCCGGAACGACGGAATGACGAGCCCAATGAGCAGCAGCACGATAGCCGGGCCGACGAAGATCGCGACCGTCAACGGGCGCTGGAACCGACCGGTCGCGCGGCCGGCAAGGAAAAAGATGAGTAGCAGCGCCGCGAAGAAGACGACGACTGCCGAGATGACTTGGCCGAGCTTGTCTACTGAATCCGAAAACGTCGACGCCGTGAGCAACGCATGTGATGCCGACACGCTCACTCCCATTCATCTGCCGGGTAGTGGTGAAACTCGTCGTGCTGGAGCAGGTAATGCACGTCCTTCCGAGAAAGCCGTGGCCCGGAGGTTACTCCTTCCGGGCCACGGCGTCCCCGTCTCAGCGGGACAATCTCTCCAGCGGCGCTACGACGCTGGCCACGCGGCGTCGATGGCCTTCGCCACACTGGCGATCGAGGCACCGGTGCCGAACCATGCCGTCATCTGCGTCCACTCGGCGCCCGAACCAACGGCAGACGGCATCAAGTCAGATGCGTCAAACCGGAAGGTCGCGTTCGCGTTCGTGAGGTACTGCGCGGACAACTTGTCGATGCCGTCGCTGTACAGGCTCTGGTCGACTCCGCTGTTCGCGGAAACCCAGCCTGGTGCAACCTGGATCCGGCTGTCGGCCCACTGCGGTGACGACAGGTACGTCTGCACTGCCTGGGTCGCCGCGTCGGAGGAGAACGCAGCGGTGAACTCGCCGCCACCTTCGACCGGGGTCGGAACGCTCGTGCTACGCGGGGGCAGGTAGAAGGCCCACACCTGACCGGTCGGGGAAACCGTGGTGCCCTTCGGCCACTGTGCCTCGTAGAACGATGCCTGCTGCAAGAACCAGCACTGACCGGTGAGGATCGGCTTCCCGGCGTCCTGGAACGTCGTGGTCGCGATCGTCTTAACGTCGCCGTATCCGCCGTTGACCCACTTCGGGTTCTGCATCCAGTTGGCGACTTCGGTCATTGCAGCTTCGATCTTCGGGTCTTCGAAGGTGATCTTGTGGCTGACCCAGTCGTCGTAGACCTGGCCGCCGTCTGAACTAAGGACGGTCTCCTCGAGCCAGTCGGTGGCCGGCCAGCCGGTCGCCGTACCTGATCCGATGCCGCCGCACCACGGCTTGGTGCCGGTGGCCGCGATCTTGTCGGAAAGCGATGCGAGCTGGTCCCACGTCGTCGGGATCGTGTAGCCCGCCTTGGACATTGCCGACGGCGAGTACCACACGAGCGACTTCATGTTCGCGCTCTGGGGTGCTGCGTAGAACGTGCCGTTGACGGAGCCATACGACTTCCAGGCCGCGTTCCAGTACTTGTCTTCGTTGGCAGTAACGCCGGCCGGCGGAGCCTTGACGGCGCCGAGCGCGACCATCTGCTGCAGCAAACCAGGCTGCGGGATGATCGCCAGGTCAGGTGCGGTACCACCCTGAACACGCACGGGCAGCTGCGACTCGAAGTCGTTGGAGCCTTCGTAGGAGATCTTGATGCCGGTGCAGCTCTCGAACTGCGCCCATGACTTGTTGAGCGAGTCTGACTCCGGCGGCAGGATCGAGCCGAACATCGTCACCGTCTTGCCCTTGGTGGCGTCACTTGTGTACTGCGCGTAGTCGGCGCAGGTCTTGGCCTGAGGCGCCGGCGCCGCACCGCTGCCAGTGGCTGCGGAGGCGGGAGCTGACGACGCTGAGGCAGGCGGGGCGGCCGCGGACGTCGTAGGTGCGGGTGCAGCGCTGGTGGGCGCCGTGGCAGCTTTCTTGCTGCTGGAACAGGCAGCGAGCAGGAGCGCCGCGGCGACCGTCGGAGCGACAACGACCAGAAGGCGACGGCGCCTGCCGGTTGGCAAGCTGAAACTCATGGTTTCTCCTCTTGCGACAGGGGCCCCACGGGAGAAACCCCGCGTGGCTGCAAACGGTGACATCGTGGCCCTCCTGGCGCACGAGTTCAAGGCGTGACGGGCACAAAAGGCCATGTATACGGTTACGGTTTGGCATCGTTCCCACGATCAAGCGCCAAAGCGCATTGCCGAGCCCGTGCCGACCAATGCCAAACGAGGACGGGTGCAGTCCAAAAGCACTGCCGGACCCGCATGGAGCAGTGACTTCAACCTACTCAGCGACGATCGCCACATCCATGACGAATCATCTCGAAATGGCAACACTTTGCCAGCAAATGGGCAGCTGGCGTGCCGAAGGCAGCCGGCGTGCCGAACGTGCCCTAGGCGACCGTTCGGTGCAGCGTCGTCGAACCTCGCACGCACAGCTGGGTCGGCAACCGGAGCACCTCGGGCTCGCGCGCGGGGTCATCGAGCAGGTCGAGGAGGCATCGGGCCGCGGCAGAGCCAAGTTCCTCCGCGGGCTGCGTGACGGTTGTGAGGTCCAACATGTCGCACATCTCGTGCCCGTCGAAACCGACGAGCGCGATGTCGAGACCTGGACGGATGCCGTGGCGCCGCAGTGCCCGCAGGGCCCCGAAGGCCATTTCGTCGGACATCGCGAAGACAGCAGTCGGCGGTGTCCGCTGGGCAAGCTGGGCGGTCATCGCGTGCTCGCCGCCCTCGATCGTGAAGTACCCGGGCACCTGCAGCGACGCCTCGACGCTGAGGCCCGACGCTTCGAGCGCTTGCCGGTAGCCCGCCAACCGGTCGTTCTCAGGGAAGAACGGAGTGGGCAACGGCCGGCCGGAAATCAGCCCGATGCGCTCGTGCCCGAGGTTGATCAGATGCTGGCTGGCCATGCGGCCGCCTTCGACGTCGTCGATCGACACACTGGACACGCCGACGCTGTGCGCGCCGATGAGCGTCACAGGCATGTCCAACTCGAACAGTTCCTGCAGGTCGGGGCTGTCTGCGGGCAAGCCGATCACCAGCACACCGTCGACTCGGCGGCGCAGCCGGCGGTGCGGCGGCACCCGATGCTCCTCACTCGGGTCACCCGTGCTGTAGAGCAGCAGGTCGAGGTCGGAGCGTTGCAATACCCGCTCGACCCCGCTCAGCACCTTGGAGAAGTACCACCGGCCGAGGAACGGGGTGATGACCGCGATGCTGCCGGCGCGGCCGCTCGCCAGCCTCGACGCGGCGGGTGAGATCACGTAGTCGAGCCGATCGGCGACCCGGCGGACGTGCTCACGCGTCACCGGGTCGACGTTCGGCAAGCCCCGCAGCGCTCGTGACACGGTCGCGGTCGACACCCCTGCCTCACGGGCGACGTCGCGGATCGTGATGCCGAGCAATGCAGCTCCGTCAGTGACCACCCGGGTGATCCTCTCGTCGACGGGGGTTGTGCACCGGAACGATAGTCCGTTTGTAAGCGGTGTCATCCCCTGGGCGTAGGGAAGATTTCAAGCCATGCGGACGGACGGCGACAAGCTAGGCGAGCGGGGGCCTAGCGGGTCCGGGCAACCACGAAATCGCATAGTGACTCAAGGGCACGCTTGGCCGGGCCTTCGGGAAGTGGCACCAGCGTCGAACGCGCGTCGCTTGCCCATCTGTCGAGGTCAGCGCGGGCAGCCTCGATTGCCGGGTGCGAACGAAGCAGACCCAAAGTCTCACGGTGCCGACCCGCATCGGTGAGGTCGCCATCGAGCAGTTCGAGCAGGCGGGCGTCGGCGGGATCGATCGACCGCCGTGCATGCAACACCGGCAACGTGACGACACCCTCGCGCAAATCGGTGCCTGGTGTCTTGCCGAATCCGGTCGCGTCACTCGTCACGTCGAGCAGGTCGTCGGACAGCTGGAAAGCGACGCCGATGCGCTCGCCGAAGCGGATCATCACCTCAACCACCGACTCGGGGGCGCCAGAAAACATTGCACCGAAGCGCGCCGACGTCGCGATCAGCGAGCCTGTCTTGTCGGCGACGACCTGCAGGTAGTACTCAAGTGGATCGGCCCCATCGTTTGGACCTGTCGTCTCGCGGATCTGGCCCTGCACGAGTCGCTCGAACGTGCGGGCCTGAATGCGAACTGCCTCGGGACCAAGGTCCGCAAGCAGATCGGAGGCTCGGGAAAACAGGAAGTCGCCGGTGAGGATCGCGATGGTGTTCGACCACCGGGCATTCGCGCTGATCGTGCCTCGCCGGACGAGCGCTTCGTCCATCACGTCGTCGTGGTAGAGCGTCGCAAGGTGGGTCAGTTCAACGACGACCGCAGCCGGCAGGACGCCGGGTGCCGCGGGATCGCCGAACTGCGCAGCGAGCAAGACCAGCAACGGCCTGAACCGCTTGCCGCCGGCAACGACGAGGTGCCCCGACGTCTCGGTCACGAACGGGTAGTCGCTCTTGACCGCGTCGCGCAACAACGTTTCGACCGCATCGATGCCGACCCGGATCTCCGCCTCTAGGGCGGGGTCGGGGACGACCAGACCGAGCGGGCCTTCGCTCACGCCGAAGACCTCCCCTACTTAAGGAACAGCCCAGCCTTGCCGGCGAGGTTGAGCAGTGGCTGCGGGACCACGCCAAGCACCACGGTAACCGCAAGCCCGAGCCCGATCGCAGTCGAGGTGAAGAACTGCGGCAGAACCACGGTCGGGCCGTCAGGGAGCGGCTCCTGGAAGAACATCAGGACGATGATGCGGACGTAGTAGTAGGCAGTGATGGCACTTGCCACGACCCCGACGACCACCAAGGGCCAGGCGCCGCCCTCGCCGGCGGCCTTGAACACGGCCACCTTCGCCCACAGGCCGCTGGTACCGGGCAACCCGGCGAGTGCCAACAAGAAGAACGCAAAGATGCCGGCGACCAGAGGCGATCTTCGGCCAAGGCCGACCCATCGCGACAGGTGGTTCGCCTCGCCATCACCGTCGCGGACGAGCATCACGATGGCGAAAGATCCGATGGTCATGAAGCCGTACGCGACGAGGTAGAACTCCACTCCTGACAGGCTGTCGCGTGCACTGGCGGGGGCCAACGCGGCGACCGCGGTAAGGATGAAGCCGGCGTGGGCGATGGACGAGTACGCGAGCAAGCGCTTGACGTCGGTCTGGGTAACACCAACGATCGCTCCGACCGACATCGTGATGATCGCAATGACCCACATGACCGGTCGCCAGTCCCAGCTGAGACCACCGAAGGCAACGAAGAATACGCGCAGCAACGCGCCGAATGCGGCGATCTTTGTGCCCGCCGCCATAAACGCGGTAACCGACGTCGGTGCCCCTTGATAGACGTCGGGTGTCCACCAGTGGAAGGGTGCACCGGAAAGCTTGAACAGCAAGGCAATTCCGATGAGCGCGACACCCACCAGGATCAGGGAGTCGCCCCTGCTCGAGGAGGTGAGCGCGTCGGCAATGCCGGAGAACTGCACCGTGTCGGCGAAGCCGTAGACCATCGCCAGGCCGTAGACAAAAAACGCCGAAGAGAACGCGCCAAGCAAGAAGTACTTGACGGCGGCCTCCTGCGAAAGCAGCCGGCGGCGCCGTGCCATACCGACAAGCAGGTAGAGCGGCAAGGAAAGTACCTCAAGCGCGACGAACATCGTGATGAGGTCGTCAGCCGACGAGAACAACAACATGCCGGCTACCGCGAACATGGCGAGCGGGAAAACTTCAGTGTGCGTGAACCCGGCCCGCAGGCTGGCTCGCTCGTCGGCCGAACCCGGAACGTCGGCGGCCTGTGCGACGAAGTCGCCGTCATCGTCAAACGAGCGGTCGGCGATGAGCAGCAGCCCACCGATCGAGACGGCAAGGATGGTGCCCTGGATGAACAGGGCGGGGCCGTCCATCGCGACCGCACCCTCGACGACGATCCGCCGCAGGTGGCCGATGCCGGCGTTCATGACAACGAACACGAACGCCGTCACGAGGCCGAGCAGCGCCAACGTCGTCTGGGCGAATGCGCGCTGCCGCCGTGGCAGGAAGGCCTCGAAGATGACGCCGACAGTGGCCGCACCGAACACGACCAACATCGGCGCGAGCGCCCTGTACTCGATGCTCGGCGAGTGAATGGCGAGCGGATCTGGAGTCGCCGTGGCAGGTTGAAGCCCGGACGTCAGGTGCGAGACCGCCAGTTGCGTCAAGAGGGCGGCGCTCACCCTGAGCCTCCCGAAGATGTCGACGGTGTCGCCGCGACAGCGGCGACCGGTACGGGAGGCACTGGGTCTGTGTTGCCGGTTTGATGCAGCGTGGCGCTAACAGCCGGGTTGATCACATCGAGAACCGGCCGCGGGTAGAAACCGAGCACGACGATGATCGCCACCACCGGAGCAATGACCCACTTCTCGCGAAGCGAGAGATCATGGCTGCCTTCGACGGCGGGTGAGACCGGGCCCGTCATCGTGCGCTGGTACAGGATCAACATGTACAGCGCGGCCAACACGATGCCCGCCGTGCCGAATGTTGCGGCCACCTTGTAGCGGGTGAACGTACCGATGAGCACCAGGAATTCGCTGACAAACGTGCTCAACCCCGGAAGCGCGAGCCCGGACAAGCACGCGACCAGGAAGGTGCCCGCAAGGATCGGCGTGACCTTCTGCATGCCGCCGAAGTCGTCGATACCGCGCGACTTGCGACGCGAAATCATGAAGCCGACGACGAGCAGCAGCGCGCCGGTTGAGAAGCCGTGGTTGACCATGTACAGCGTCGCCCCGGTCTGACCTTGGCTGGTGAACGCGAAGATTCCCAGCGTGATCAGGCCGAAGTGCGAAACCGACACGTAGGCCAGCAGTCGGAGAATGTCCTTCTGGCCGATCGCCTGTAAGGCGCCGTACAACACCCCGATCACCGCGAGCGTCAGCACCGTGGGCGTGAACCAGTGCGAGGCGTTGGGGAAGAGGTCTAGGCAGTAGCGCAGGAAGCCGAACGTGCCTACCTTGTCGAGGACGCCGACGAGCAACACCGTGCCGCCGACCGGCGATTCGGCCGCCGCGTCAGGAAGCCAGGTGTGGAACGGCCACAGCGGTGCTTTGACGGCGAAAGCGACGAAGAAGCCGAGGAACAGCCACCGCTCGTCATTCACACCCAGATGCATGTGCTGCAGCGACGAGTACAGGAACGTGTGGCCGCCGAAAACATAGAGCCCGATCACCGCGGCGAGCATCATGAGCCCACCGAACAGGCTGTACAGCAAGAACTTCAGCGCGGCGTAGGAAGATCGCGGCGTACCAGCGGCGCCGATGATGAAGTACATCGGGATGAGCATCGCTTCGAAGAACACGTAGAACAAGAAGACGTCCGTGGCGGCGAACACGCCTATCAGCAGCGTCTCCATCGACACGAGGAGCCCGAGGTACGTCTTCACGGTGCGCTTCGTAGTCTCGCATTCGTGCCACGACGCGAGGATGACGACCGGCCATAAGACAGCCGTCATCAAGATAAGTACCAGCGCGATGCCGTCGATCCCGACCGAGTAGTGGATGCCGAACGCGGGGATCCAGCTGGTGCTCTGATTGAACTGGAAGCGAGCGCCGTGCGGTGCATACTGCGTCGCCATAGCGATGGTCATCGCGAGCGTCACCAGCGAGACGCCGAGGGCGACCTTCTTGAGCAGCACCACGTTGGTGGCCGGCATCGCCGCGACCACACCCGCGCCGACAAGCGGGATCACGCCGATCACTGTGAGCCAGGGAAAACTCATCGCGACTCAGCCCCTGACCAGTAAGAGAGTGGCGAGTACGAGCACAACGCCGCCGAACATCGACAGCGCGTACGACCGCACGAATCCGGTTTGGAAACGGCGGAAGCGACTCGATGTCCCGCCGACGAACGCTGCGAAGCCATTCACAAAGCCATCAATGCCGCGGTTGTCGAAGTAGACCAGCAGCCGCGTCAGGTACTGGCCAGGACGCATGAAGACGGATTCGTTGAAGGCGTCGGCAAGCAAGTCGTGTCGAGCGGCGACCGTGAGCGGGGTGCCGACCGGTGCCACGACAGGAACCGGACGTCGGCCGTATATGTACCAGGCACCGACAACGCCGACCAGGACGGTCGCGGCAGTGCCCAGACCGATCACGCCGATGGGCTTGAATGCGATGTCGGCCGGCCGCGGCACGACAACGGCAAGGAACTTCGCAAGCCGACCGCTGAGGATCAGCGCGTACCCGCCGCCGACCGAGCCGATAGCCAGGATCCACATCGGCACGACCATCACACTGGGCGACTCGTGCGGGTGCGCGTCGTTCGCCCACCGCTTCTCACCGAAGAACGTCATCAACATCACGCGCGTCATGTAGAAAGCGGTCAGGCCAGCTGCGGCCAGCGCGCAGGCGCCGAAGATCGCACCTGACGTGCCGCCCTTGTGGAACGCAGCCTCGATGATGGCGTCCTTCGTGAACCAGCCGGCAAGTCCTGGGAAGCCGATGATCGCCAGATAGCCAAGTCCGAAGGTGATGAAGGTGAACGGCATGTACTTGCGCAGCCCGCCGTAGCGGCGCATATCGACCTCGTCGTTCATGCCATGCATGACCGACCCCGCGCCAAGGAACAGACCCGCCTTGAAGAAGCCGTGCGTGAGCAAGTGAGCGATCCCAAACGCGTAGCCGGCGGGGCCGAGACCGACCGCCAGCATCATGTAGCCGATCTGGCTCATCGTGGACGCAGCTAGCGCCTTCTTGATGTCGTCCTTCGCGCAACCGACGATCGCACCAAAGACGAGCGTGACGGTACCGACGATCGCCACCGCCAGCCTCGCGTTTGGCGACACGTCGAAGATGAAGTTCGACCGCGCGATCAAGTAGACGCCTGCCGTAACCATGGTCGCGGCATGGATCAGCGCAGAAACCGGCGTCGGGCCTTCCATCGCGTCACCGAGCCACGACTGCAGCGGCACCTGGGCAGACTTGCCACATGCACCCAACAGCAGCAGCAGCCCGATGGCCGTCATCGTCGCCTTCGACGCGTGCGGCGCGCCGGCGGCAACGCTGGCGAAGCTGAAGCTGCCGAACGTCGCGAACATCACCATGATGGCGATCGAGAGACCGAAGTCACCGATCCGGTTCACCACGAACGCCTTCTTCGCGGCGGTCGCTGCCGATGGCTTGTACGACCAGAAGCCGATCAGCAGGTACGACGCGACGCCGACGCCTTCCCAACCGACGTACAGAGCCACAAAGTTATCGCCGAGCACCAGCAACAGCATGGCTGCGACGAAGAAGTTGAGGTAGGCGAAGAAACGCCGGCGCTCCGGATCGTTGGCCATGTAGCCGATCGAATAGATGTGAATCAGCGAGCCGACCCCCGTGATGAGCAACACGAAGCAGATCGACAGCGGGTCAATGAGGAAGTTCGCATTGGCCTGGAAGCCCGCGACCGGCACCCAGCTGAAGAGATGGTCGTCGATCCGGCGATCGGCACCACTCTTGCCGATCAAGTCGAAGAAGAAGACGACGGCAAGCACGAATGAAGCCAACGGGGCCGCGACACCGAGGTAGTGGCCCCATTTGTTGGTGCGACGCCCCCCGACAAGCAAGATTAGCGCGCTGAAAAGCGGGATGCCGACGAGCAGCCAGGTCGCCGAGAAGGCACCGCTGGCGGCGGTGAAAGGCACAGCCTCGACACTCACGGAATCCTCATCAGTACTTCAAGAGACTGGCATCGTCGACCGAAGCCGACCGGCGGGTACGGAACACGGAGACGATGATCGCAAGCCCGACAACGACCTCAGCCGCCGCCACGACCATGACGAAGAAGGCCATGATCTGGCCGTTCAGGTCACCGTTGATGCGGGAGAACGTGACAAGTGCGAGGTTGCCCGCGTTGAGCATGAGCTCGACGCACATAAAGACGACGATCGCGTTGCGGCGAAGCAGCACACCGAGCGAGCCGATCGTGAACAGGATCGCGGACAGGTAGAGGTAATAGGTCGGGCTCATGATTGCCTCGTCCCTGATGGCGGGCCACCGAGCTCGGCCGGTTGCGGGTTGCGGCCGCGTTCGAGACGCAACTCCTCGACTGCAGGCGGCACGCTCAACTCCGACGGACTCCCATCGGGCAGCAATGCAGGAGTGTCGACCGCGTTGTGCCGCGCGTACACACCGGGCCCGGGCAACGGTGTCGGATGAGTGCCGATCTTGAACCGGTCGCGCATCTGCTCGCGTTGCCCACGCTTGGGCTCGTGCGGTTCGCGGTGCGCCAAGACCATTGCACCGAGAGCAGCGGTAATCAGCAGGGCGCTGGTTACCTCGAACGCGAAGATGTAGCGCGTGAAGAGCAGGCTTGCGATCTCGAAGATATTGCCTTGCCCAGCAACCGGATTGCCCTGGGCATCGGGTGGGTTGTTCGCCACCGATAGCCCAGCGCTGCTGGTGATCGCGGCCTGGCGAAGCCCGGCGAACAGCAGCAGCAGGAAGCCTAGGCCGGCGACACCGGCCGCAAGCCGTTGCCCGCGTAGCGTCTCGACCAAGCTCTCGCGGGTGTCGACCCCGATCAACATGAGGACGAACAAGAACAACATCATCACGGCGCCGGTGTAGACGATGACCTGGACGAACGCCAGGAACGGCGCGTCTTCGGCTGCGTAGAAGACCGCGAGCGACAACATGACGCCACCGAGCAAGAGCGCGCCGTGCACCGTGTTGCGCGAGAACACCATACCGAGGGCTGCGAGCACCGAGAGCGGAGCAAAGATCCAGAAGATTGCTGTCTCCGGGCCACCGCTGTGCATGCTGTTCGCCGCGAGGATCACCGCGGGCACTAGTCCTTCACCTCCTCGGTGTTGCCATCACCGATCATTACGTGCGCCGCCGGCGTCCCGCGGTAGTAGTCCTTGGCGTCGGCCAACCGCATCGGATGCGGCGGCAATTCCATACCGGGGGCTAACGGCGCAAGTAGTTGCTCCTTGGTGAAGATCAAGTCGGCGCGATTGTCGTCGGCCATCTCAAACTCGTTGCTCATGGTCAGGGCCCGCGTCGGGCACGCCTCGATGCAAAGACCGCACAAAATGCACCGCAGGTAGTTGATCTGGTAAACGCGGCCATAGCGCTCACCGGGAGAGAACCGCTCTTCGTCGGTGTTGTCGGCGCCCTCGACATAGATGGCGTCGGCCGGACATGCCCACGCGCAGAGTTCGCAGCCGACGCACTTCTCCAGACCATCGGGGTGCCGGTTGAGTACGTGCCGCCCATGAAAGCGCGGCATGGTGACCTTCTTCTGTTCCGGGTACAGCTCGGTGTTCACCGGCTTGAACATCGTGGCAAAGGTGACGCCGAAACCCTTGACTGGCCCGAAGAAGCTAGCCATCGATGACCTCACCAGGACCGCCAGCGCCAGTTGGGTCGTCATCAGGGTCGTCGGGAACCTCGGCTCCGCGACGGCCAGCGTCACCGACGCTGCCTGCCAGGATCGGCACCGGACGCCGCGACGGCAGATGCTGGCCCGGCATCGGGGGCACCGGGAATCCACCGGCATACGGATCGAATGGGGCCGCAGCCTCAAGCTCTTCTTCGGCCTCGCGTTCTCGCCGCTTCTTCTGATCCGCATTGTCGTAGATGAACGAGCCCACGATCACGACGATCGCAATGACCACGATTCCGTAGATGAGCTGCTTGCGGTCGAGCACCTTGATCGACGCCTCGGCCATAATCCACACCAAGTTTGCCGGGATCAGCACCTTCCAGCCGAGCTTCATGAACTGGTCGTAGCGCAGCCGCGGCAACGTTCCGCGCAACCAGATGAATACGAACAAGACGATGAACAGCTTGATGAAGAACCACAGGAGCGGCCACCACCCTGAGTTGGCGCCGTGCCACACCGACACCACTCCCCACGGTGCGCGCCAACCGCCAAGGAACAAGGTGGTCATGAGCGCCGACACCGTGACCATGTTGATGTATTCGGCGAGGAAGAACAGCGCGAACTTCAATGACGTGTACTCGGTGTGGAATCCGCCAACGAGCTCGCCTTCGGCCTCAGGCAGGTCGAACGGCGCCCGGTTGGTCTCACCGACCATCGCGATCGCATAGATCAGGAACGAGACCGACGCGGTGAGGCAGAACCACCGCTGCTGTTGTGCGGCGACGATCTCGGAGGTCGACAACGACCCGGACTGGATGAAGACGCCGACGAACGAGAGCCCCATCGCGACTTCGTAACTGATCATCTGGGCTGCCGAACGCACGCCGCCCAGCAACGGGTAGGTCGAGCCACTCGACCAACCCGCGAGCACGATGCCGTAGATGCCCATCGAACTCATCGCGAGTACGAACAGCACGGCAACCGGAAGATCGGTGAGTTGCAAGTTCGTGTGCTGACCGAAAATCGAGACCGTCGGGCCGAATGGAATCACCGCGAACGCCATGAACGCAGGAATCGCCGAGATGATCGGCGCGATGATGAAGACGATGCGGTCGGCAGCACTGGGAATGAGATCTTCCTTCAGCGCGAGCTTGATGCCGTCGGCAAGCCCTTGCAGGATGCCGAACGGGCCGACCCGGTTCGGGCCAAGGCGTTGCTGCATGCGCGCAACGACTCGACGTTCGGCCCAGATCATGAAGAGCGTCATGACCATCAGGAAGGCGAACACCACGATCGTCTTCAGGATGATCAGCCAGAAGACGTCGCGGTGCTCTGGTGAGACAAACGCGGCCGCGATCAGCTGGGTGGCTACTGCATGCGGCATCACCGGGAGCCTCCTTCGAGACTGACGACCGCGCAGGGGCCGACACCGAGGGTACGGTGCACCTCGCTGCCAACCGACCGGGTGGGCACCCACACCACGCCGTCCGGCATTGCAGTAATGAGCAGGTCGAGCGTGATCGCCGGACCACCCTTCGCAGCCCGGATCGTCACCGGTGCACCGTCAGCGACGCCCAGCGCCCGCGCGCTCGCGGGCGACAACCGGGCCCGCAACGGCTTGGCCGTGGCAGCGAGGTATGGCGTCGCATCTTGAAGGCTGCCGGCATCGAGCAACTCGTGCCAGGTCGCGAGGATCGCGCGACCTGCACTGAGTTTCGCGGGTGGCCCAGGCTTGGTCGCCGGAGCGGCAACCCCACCAGGACGCGTACCAAGTGCTTCGAGTTCGGCCCGCGCGGTGCGCAGATCAGGCAATCCAAGATGGACGTCGAGTGCATCGGCCAGTGCATCGAGTACTTCGAGATCGAGCAGTTGGCCGCCGTCGGTCAGCGACGCCTCGAACGGACGCGAACGGCCCTCCCAGTCGAGGAACGTGCCGGCCTTCTCAACGGCCGCCGCGACAGGGAAGACGACGTCGGCTGCATCGGTCACATCGGTGCGCCGCAACTCCAGGCTCACCACGAAGCTGGTGGCCTCGATGGCCGCGCGCGCCGCGGCCGGATCGGGCAGGTCGTCGGGGTCGACGCCGGCGACGACCAGCGCACTCAACGAGCCGCGCGAGGCAGCCTCGAGAATGCCCGCAGTGTCGCGGCCCGGCGTGGCCGGGATGGAGGTCGCCCAGTGCGCCCCCACCTGGCCGCGCGCGTCGTTGTCGGTTACCGCGCGACCACCAGGCAACAGGTTGGGCAGCGCGCCTGCCTCGACCGCACCCCGCTCGCCAGCACGCCGCGGTACCCACGCGAGTTTGGCGCCGGTCGCTTCCGCCAACGCGACGACCGCAGATAGCCCGCCTACCACGCCAGCAAGTCGCTCGCCAACCAGGATCACGCTCGACGGCAGTGCGAGGCCAGCCGCCACCTCGGTGAGGAGCTGCGACCAACCGCTCGCGTCGACACCAGGCGGCACCTCGACGGTCTCACCCGATGCGAGCACTTGCAGCATGGTCGCTTCGCCACCGGGCACGGTCGCGATCAAGCGGCCGCGCATCTTGTCGAGACCGCGCGTCGCGAACGGTGCGATCGACACCACCTTGGCGTGCTTCTTCAACGCAGCTTTGCGGAGCCGCAGGAAAATGATCGGCGACTCTTCCTCGGGCTCAAGCCCGACGAGCAACACGGTCGACGCCGCTTCGAGGTCGTCATAAGTCACGTCGAGGAACCGACCAGCAACGTGCGAGCCCAAGAATGCAGCCTCTTCGTCGGAGTGCACGCGGGCGCGAAAGTCGATGTCGTTTGTGCCGAGCGCAACGCGCGCGAACTTCGCGTAGGCGTAGGCGTCCTCGACAGTCAGGCGACCGCCGACAAGCACGCCGACACCGGCGCCGTTACGTGCTGCTGCGAGACCGGCGGCGGCAGCGCGCAACGCCTCGGGCCACGACGTCGGAACCAGTTCGCCATCGCTGTCGCGAACCAGCGGTGTGTCGAGCCGGTCGGGCGCGGTGGCGTAGCCAAAGGCCCACCGGCCCTTGTCACAGTTCCACTCCTCGTTGACCTGCGGGTCGACGCCGGCCAACCGGCGCAGCATCTTGCCGCGGCGGTGGTCGTTGCGTTGCCGGCAACCCGAGGCGCAGTGCTCGCAGATGCTCGGCGATGACACGAGGTCGAACGGCCGGGCCCGGAATCGGTACTGCGTGCCGGTCAACGCGCCGACCGGGCAGATCTGCACAGTGTTACCCGAGAAGTAGGAGTTGAACGGCTGGTCTTCATAGACCGCGACCTGCTCGAGTGCAGAACGTTCGAGCATCTCGATGAATGGGTCGCCGGCGATCTGCTGCGCGAATCGGGTGCACCTCGTGCACAGCACGCAACGTTCGCGGTCGAGCAGTACTTGCGCCGAGATGGCGATCGGCTTGGGATACGTGCGCTTCACGTCGCGAAAGCGCGACTCGGAGTAGCCGTTGGTCATCGTCTGGTTCTGCAGCGGGCACTCGCCGCCCTTGTCACATACCGGGCAGTCGAGCGGGTGGTTGACGAGCAGCAACTCGATGACGCCGTTCTGCGCCTTCTCGGCGACGGCCGAGGTGTACTGCGTCTTCACGACCATGCCTTCGGTGACCGTGGTCGTGCATGACGCCATCGGCTTCTTCTGGCCCTCGACCTCGACAAGGCACTGACGGCAGGCGCCAACCGGGTCGAGCAGCGGGTGCTCGCAAAAGCGTGGCACCTGGATGCCGACAAACTCAGCGGCCCGGATCACCAACGTGCCCTTAGGCACCGCAATCTCGAACCCGTCGACCGTGAGGTTGACCAGGTCATTCCTGGCCGGCTGGTTCGCGCCGCCAGGGGCGGGCGGGTTCGTCGTCACCGTCATCAGGCACTCGCTCCGGCAAACACGGTCGACGCGACCGGATCGAACGGACAACCCTTGCCGTCGAAGTGCGCGATGTACTCGTCACGGAAGTACTGGATCGACGACGTCACCGGGCTGGTCGCACCATCTCCAAGAGCACAAAACGCCCGACCGAGAATGTTCTCCGAGAGGTCGAGCAGGGTTTCGATGTCCTGCTCGTCGCCCTCGCCACGCTCGAGTCGTTCAAGGATCTGTACGTACCAAAAGACTCCTTCGCGGCACGGCGTGCATTTGCCACAAGACTCGTGCGCGTAGAACTCGCTCCATCGCAACACTGCGCGCACCACGCAGGTCGTCTCGTCGAAGAGTTGAAGAGCGGTGGTGCCAAGCATCGAGCCGTTCGCCACTGGCCCTTCGAAATCGAGCGGGACGTCGAGGTGTGCTGCCGTGAACAACGGAGTCGACGAGCCCCCCGGCGTCCAGAATTTCAGTTCGTGACCCTCGCGCATACCGCCGGTGGCGTCGAGCAACTCGCGCAAGGTGATACCGAGCGGCGCCTCGTACTGGCCCGGCTGCGCGACATGGCCGGAGAGCGAGAAGATCTTGAATCCAGGCGACTTCTCGGTACCCATCTTCCGGAACCACGCGGCGCCACCGCGCACGATCGCCGGCACACTCGAGATGGTCTCGACGTTGTTGATGACGGTCGGGCAGGCGTAGAGGCCTTCGATCGCGGGGAACGGCGGCCGCAATCGCGGCTGGCCACGAAAGCCTTCGAGTGATTCGAGCAGGGCAGTCTCTTCGCCGCAGATGTAGGCGCCGGCGCCGATGTGCACGACCACGTTGATGTCGAAGCCCGAGCCGAGCACGCCCCGCCCAATAAACCCGGCCGCTTTCGCCTCTTCGACCGCGTTGAGCAACCGGCGCACGACGTGCAGTACCTCGCCACGCACGTAGATGAAAGCCTCGTTCGCGCGAATCGCGTATGCCGAGATCAGCACGCCTTCGAGCAACGTGTGCGGGCTGGCCATCATCAGCGGAATGTCTTTGCAGGTACCGGGTTCGCTCTCGTCCGCGTTGACGACCAGGTAGTGCGGCTTGCCGTCACCCTGGGGGATGAAGCCCCACTTCATGCCGGTCGGGAAGCCTGCGCCGCCGCGACCACGCAGCCCGGAATCCTTAACCATCGAGATGAGGGCGTCGGGCTCCATCGCGAGTGCCGCGCGCAGCGAGTCGTAACCGCCCGTTCGGCGGTACGCGGCGAGCGTCCAGGACCGCGGCGTGCCCCAGTTCGCCGTGAGCACCGGCGTGAGCGCGAAGGTCATGACTCGTCCTTGCTCTCTGCTTGCGCCGGCAAGCTATCGGGAGCCGGAGCGGCGTCGCCGCGTTCCTTGGCCAACTCGAGACCGACCAGCGAACCGGGACCTGCGGAGGGACCTTCGTTCACCAGTGTGTCGGCGAAGCCAGCGAGCACGCGTGACGTCTCGACGTGCGTGATCAGCGGTGCGCCGCGGGTCGGCACTGGTAAATCGCCTGCGCGCAGCTTGTCGACGAGTTCCTTGGCGCTCTCGACAGTTTGGTTGTCGAAGAACTCCCAGTTGACCATGACCACCGGGGCGTAGTCGCACGCCGCGTTGCACTCGATGTGCTCGAGGGTCACCTTGTTGTCAGGCGTAGTACCAGCGTTGCCGACACCAAGATGATCTTTTAGGGCCGCGAAGATGGCGTCGCCGCCGAGGATCGCGCACAGAGTGTTCGTGCAGACGCCGACGTGGTAGTCGCCGCAGGTGCGGCGCTTGTACATCGTGTAGAACGTGCTGACCGCGGCCACTTCTGCCGTCGTCAGCCCGAGCAGCTCGGCGACGAGCTTGATGCCGTCTGGTGACACGTAGCCCTGCTCGGCTTGCACGAGGTAGAGCAGCGGCATCATGGCCGACCGCGCCCGCGGGTAGCGCGCGATGACCTGCGCGCCGAGCTCGCGAACGCGCGCCTTTGCGTCGTCCGACATTGGATCGGCAAGTGACGCACTCGGGCCGAGCCGCGGGTCAAGCGTTACGGTCGGCAAGCCGTTCGGTTCACCGTGACTGTGACTCAACGGTCACACCCGCCCATCACCGGGTCGAGGCTCGCAACCGATGCGATGACGTCAGCGATAAGGCTGCCCTCGCACACCGCCGGTACGGCCTGCAGGTTCACGAACGATGGCTCGCGCAGGTGCACGCGGTACGGCTTCGTGCCGCCATCACTGACCAGATGGACGCCGAGTTGTCCGCGTGGTGATTCGATCGGCACGTAGACCTGGCCAGGGGGGACGTGGAATCCCTCGGTGACCAGCTTGAAGTGGTGGATCAGCGACTCCATGGACGTCGCCATGATGTGCCGGATGTGGTCGAGTGAGTTGCCCATGCCGTCGGCACCGAGGGCGAGCTGCGCGGGCCACGCGATCTTTTTGTCTTCGACCATGACGGGACCAGGACGCAGCCGATCAAGGCACTGCTCGACGATCTTGACGGACTCGCGAATCTCGTCGAGCCGAACCAGGAAGCGCGCGAAGCAGTCGCCCTCTTGTTGGGTCGGGACGTCGAACTCATAGGTCTCGTAGCCGCAGTAAGGCTGGCTCTTGCGAAGGTCCCACGGCAGGCCCGCGGCGCGTAGCAGCGGACCGGTGACGCCGAGCGCGACGCAGGCGTTGACGTCGAGATAGCCGATGCCCTGCAGGCGAGCAATCCAGATCGGTTGGCCGGTGAGCAGGTTGCTGTACTCGTCGACCTTTCCGGGCATGAGCTGCACGAATTCGCGGATCTTCTCGACCGCACCCGGCGGCAGGTCTTGAATCACGCCGCCGGGCCGAATGTATGCGTGGTTCATCCGCAGACCGGTGACCATCTCGAAGATGTCGAGGATGAGTTCGCGCTCTCGGAACGCGTAGAGCATGGCCGAGAGTGCGCCGACCTCAAGACCACCGGTGCCGAGCCAAACCAGGTGCGACGAGATCCGGTTGAGCTCCATCATCATCACGCGGATCACTTGCGCGCGGACCGGAACTTCGTCGGTGATGCCGAGCAGCTTCTCGACTGCCATCGAGTAGCCAGTCTCGGTGAACAGCGGCGACAAATAGTCGGCGCGGGTGAGGAAGGTGACGGCTTGCGTGAAGTTGCGGTACTCACAGTTCTTCTCGATGCCGGTGTGCAGGTAGCCGATCGCGAGCCTGGCCTGTGTGATGGTCTCGCCGTCGAGTTCGAGGATCAGCCGCAGTACGCCGTGCGTCGACGGGTGCTGCGGACCCATGTTCACGACGACGCGCTCTGCATGTTCGGTGGTCACATCGGCTGCGAGGTCGTCCCAGTCGCCACCGGTCACCGTGTAGACGCGGCCCTCAGTGGTCTCGCGCACGCCTGCGTAAGGATCGGTCGTGGTCATGCGTACTGCCTGCGCTCATCCGGCGGCGGAATCGTGGCGCCCTTGTACTCGACCGCGATGCCACCGAGTGGGTAGTCCTTGCGCTGCGGATGCCCGGGCCAGTCGTCGGGCATCATGATGCGCGTCAGCGCGGGATGCCCGTCGAAGATGACGCCGAACATGTCCCAGGTTTCGCGCTCTTGAAAGTCAGCCGTTGGCCAGACCGCAACGACTGACGGAACGTGCGGGTCGTCGTCCGGCGCGGCAACTTCGAGCCTGACGCGACGGTTGTGAGTCATGGACGTCAGCTCGTAAACAACGTGCAGTTCGCGGCCTGCGTCCGTCGGATAGTGCACGCCCGACAGCGAAGCGAGCAGCTCGAAGCGCAGGTCTTGGTCGTCGCGCAACGACTGGGCGAGATCGCGGAGCTTTTCCCTGCGCACGTGCAGCGTCAGTTCACCGCGGTCGACGATCGAGCGCTCGACCGCCTGCGCGACGCCTGGGTAGGCCTGGGCCAGCGCGTCGGCGACCTCGTCGAAGTACCCGCCGTACGGGCGTGGGGTCGAAGGCGCGGACGCGGTGGCTTGCGCCGGGACCGCACCGACCTCGGATTCGGCACCGCTGAGCACCGGCGCCGTCGGCGGCTGCCCGACTGGCTGATCGCTCACCGAAGCAGACCCTTCATCTCATGGGTCGGCACGGCCTCCAGCGCGTCAATCTCGCGCTCCTGCGCTTGCTTCTTGGCGTTCGGGCCAAGCTTCATGACCTGAATGCGCTCGTGCAGTTCGAGGATCGCGTGCATCAGCATCTCGGGCCGCGGCGGGCAGCCGGGTAAGTACATGTCGACAGGCACGACGTGGTCGACGCCCTGGACGATCGCGTAGTTGTTGAACATGCCGCCCGACGATGCGCACACACCCATCGCGAGCACCCACTTGGGCTCGACCATCTGGTCGTAGATCTGCCGCAATACGGGTGCCATCTTCTGGCTGACGCGACCAGCCACGATCATCAGGTCGGCCTGGCGCGGCGACGCGCGAAATACCTCCATGCCAAAGCGAGCAAGGTCATAGCGGCCAGCGCCTGACGCCATCATCTCGATCGCGCAGCAGGCCAAGCCGAAGGAGGCCGGCCAGAGCGAGTTCTTACGTGCGGTGCCGGCAAGCTTCTCGACGCTGGTCAGCAGGAAGCCGCTAGGCAGATTTTCTTCAAGCCCCATGTCTGGTTCTCAGTCCCATTCCAGTCCGCCACGACGCCACACGTACACGTACGCGACGAACACGGTGAGGATGAACAGCACCATCTCGACGAGGCCGAAAACCCCGAGGTGCTGGAACGCAACTGCCCACGGATACAAGAAGATGATTTCGATGTCGAAGACGATGAACAGCATCGCGGTCAGGTAGTACTTCACCGGGAACTTGCCTCCGCCGACCGGTTGCGGGGTCGGCTCGATGCCGCACTCGTACGCGTCGTACTTCGCGCGGTTGTAGCGCTTCGGCCCACTCAGGCTGCCCATGAGAATCGAGAACACGGCGAACCCGGCAGCGAGCAGGAAGAGTGCGAGGAGAGGCACGTAACTGGCGTTGGTACTCACCGTGGTTCCTCACTCTCGCTTGCCGACTAGGGCCGTGTCAGTCTAGGTGGGTGCGAAGCGCGTCCTTCGCGCGGGTCAGGCTGCAGGGGCGATCCGGGTGAGTCCGTTGATGATGCGGTCCATGGCGTCGCCGCCCTTGGGATCAGTGAGGTTCGCAAGCATCTTCAACGTGAACCGCATGATGGTCGGATGCGACATCCCGTGGCGGGTCAGCAGTCTCATCACACCGGGCTTTCCGATCAGATTCACGAACACCCGCCCGACGGTGTAGTACCCGCCGTAATGGTCGTCGAGTGCCTTCGGATAGCCGTGCAAGGCGCGCTCGCGGGGAAGTCCGGCCGGCCGGGCCAGCGCCTGCGCAATGATCTCGGCCGCTAGCTCGCCCGACTCCATCGCGTACGCGATGCCCTCGCCATTGCACGGATTTACCATGCCGCCGGCGTCGCCGACCAGGAGCACTCCGCGGTCGTAGTGGGGCTTGCGATTGAAGCCCATCGGCAACGCGGCGCCGCGCACCGGACCCCGCGAGTGCTCTTCGTCGAATCCCCACTCCTTGGGCATCCCCGCCGTCCACCTCTTAAGCAGTTGGCGGTAATCGACGTTGCGGAAGGAGGCGGAGGTGTTGAGGATGCCCAGCCCGACGTTGCTCGTACCGTCGCCCATGCCGAAGACCCAGCCGTAGCCGGGAAGCAACCGGTCCTTGCCTTCGTAGCGATCCCACAGCTCGAGCCACGACTCGAGCCAGTTGTCGTCGTGGCGCGGCGACTCGAAGTAGCGGCGATAGGCGACTCCCATCGGCCGGTTCTCTCGACGGTGCAGGCCGAGCGCGAGGGAGAAGCGGCTCGAGTTGCCGTCAGCGGCGACGATCACCGGCGCCTTGAACATGACGTCGCGCTCTGCACCGACTGGGCGGGCCATCACGCCCACCACCCGCCCGGACCCGCTGTCGATCACCGGCTGTGTTGCGGGAGTCTGCTCGTGCAGCGCGACACCTAGCTTCTGGGCCCGGCGCGCGAGGATCTGGTCGAAGTCGAGCCGGGTTCGAACGAGTCCGTAGTCAGGGAAGCTGGCCAGCTCGGGCCAGGGCAGCTCGACGCGCATGCCGCCCGCCAGGATCCGCAGGCCCTTGTTCTGCAGCCAACCCGCCTCGGCGCTCGTGTCGATGCCGAGCTTCACCAATTGCTTGACGGCCCTAGGCGTGAGGCCGTCGCCGCAGACCTTTTCTCTCGGGAACGCAGACTTCTCCAGCAGCGCCACCGATAGGCCTGCTTGCGCGAGGTGCGCGGCGGTCGCGGACCCGGCAGGACCAGCACCCACCACGATCACGTCGGCCTCTTTGGTCGGCGTCCCCGCCGGAATGGAATCCGCCAGCACTGCTGACGCTGCTGGCGCCGAGCTAGCCGTCGTGGGGCCGCCACCAGCTGCCTTGCCTGTCACGGATTCACCACCTAGGCCGAAAGCGGGTATGCCGCGCGCCGCGCCTTGTGAACAGGTTCACGAGAGCAGCTGGGAAAGCATATGCCGTTCGCGGGCACGCTACCCCGCCGACCGCTTCGCCCGGTGCACGGCAACGATTCCGCCGGTGAGGTTACGCCAGGCGACGCTCGTCCAGCCCGCCGCCTGGATGCACTGGGCAAGCTCCGCCTGGGCGGGCCAGGCCCTGATCGACTCGGCGAGGTAGACGTAGGAGTCGGGGTTGGAACTGACCTTCTTCACGACGGACGGCATGACACCCAGGTAGGCGTCGTACACGCGGCGAAAGGGCGTCCAGGTCGGCGAGCTGAACTCGCAGATGACGAGCCGCCCGCCTGGCTTCGTCACCCGCTTGAGGTCGCGCAGTGCCGCATCGACATCGTGGACGTTGCGCAGGCCGAACGAGATCGTGACGGCGTCAAAGGTTTCGTCGGCGAAGGGCAGCGCCAACGCGTCGCCGGCCACAAAGCGGACTCCCCCGATAGCGGCACCACCTCGCTGGCGGGCGCCCTGCCGCAACATGCCGAGCGAGAAGTCTGTCGCCACGCATTGCGCGCCTTGCGTGGTGAACGAGGCGGACGACGTGCCGGTGCCGGCGGCGACGTCGAGCACCAGCTCGCCCTTGCTCGCGCCGACCGCACGGGCGACCACCTTGCGCCAGGCGCGGTCTTGGCGCAAAGACAGCACGTCGTTGACCAGGTCGTAGCGCGGCGCGACATCGTCGAACATGGCGGCGACCTCGGCGGGCTGCTTGCCCAAGTCGGCGCGGGTGGGCGTCATGGGGTTGGTCCTTCTATGGCGTCGCTTGCCGCTGCGTCGACGGCCGCCCAATCGATCGACGCACCCGCCGTCCGTACGAAGGCTTTGGTGTCGTCGTCGCACATCGCGCCTCGCAGGCCGGCTTCGAAGAGGGCCGACGGCGCTACGCCGAGCCGGCTGGCGAGCAGGTGCTCGCGACGAAGGTCGGTGCCGAACATCGCCGGGTCGTCGGTGCCGAGTGAGCAGCTGACGCCGGCGGCGATCAGGCGCGGCAAGGGATGGGTGTCGAGGTCGGTGACACTGCGGGTGCGCAGATTGGACGTCGGGCACACGTCGAGCACGATCTGGCGAGCGGCCAACTCGGCTGTCAGGTCAGGGTCGTCGATTGCCCTGATCCCGTGCCTGATGCGGTCAGCTTGGAGGGTCTCCATCGTCTCCCTGACCGACTCGGCGCCGGCCGACTCGCCCGCATGCGGAACCGAGGCGAGACCGCCGGCCCTGGCGATCTCGAACGCGCGCTTGTACGGCTGCGGCGCAAAACCCGCCTCGGGGCCACCGAGGCCGAGCCCGACGATGCCGCGGTCTTTGAAGGCGACAGAGCGGCGGGCGAGCTCCTCGGTGAGCTCGACGTCAGCCCCCCGGTAGGAATCAGGCGTCAGGCGGACGACGACACCGTGGGTCTCCGCTGCTTCCTGGGCGCCGTCGCAGTAACCCTCAAAAAGGTCGTCCCAGCTCACGCCGCGGACGACCCGTTCGATCGGGGAGAAGATGGCCTCGAGGTAGACGGCGCCATGCCCGGCCGCTTGCGCCGCGTAGTCGACCACGATCTGGCGGAAGTCGTCGGCCGTGCGCATCACGTTCGTGGTCAGGATCCAGACGTCGATGAAGTGCGCGAAGTCGGTGAACTCGTAGAGGTTGTCGAGCTCCTCGACATTGTCGACTGGCAGTGGCAGATCGTTGCGGTGCGCGAGATCGAGGAGGGTGCGCGGCTGGACAGTCCCCTCGAGGTGGACGTGCAGCTCAATCTTCGGATAGTCCGCCACGCCGCCCATCCTCGCAGCCGCGCTAGTCCCGACTGTCAGACGCCCACGGGTCTCTTAACCGGTAACTGTCTGAAAGTCACTCGTCCACACCGAGGTGTCTCCCTCCACAGACCCTGGCTTGAGTCACCTTGGGCTGCGGCTGGAGACGCAGCCTGCTGCCCATGTCAAAGACCGCGCTGAAGCCTCGAGCGTCACTCGACCGTCTTGCCGAGCTGCAGGACGCTGTCGTTACCCGCCACCAGCTCCGCGAATATGGATTCGACTTCGACGCGGTCCAAGCACACATCGACGCCCGGCGCTGGCAATCGCGTGGCCGCACGGTCGTTGTTCTCCACAGCGGTCCACTCACCGCCCGGCAGGAGCGTTGGGTGGCCGTACTCGCCCAGCACCAGGGCGCGCTTGGTGGCATCACTGCCGCTGAAGAGTTCGGGCTGTCCGGCTTCGATGACGGCCTCGTGCACGTGCTCGTCTCGTACGACGCCCGCCGGCACCAGTTACCGGGCGTGAGGCTTCATTTGTCCAGACGCTTCTCTGCAGCCGATCTCCATCCGGGAAGGGACCTGCCGACCGTCCGGATCGAGCGAGCCATCGTGGACGCCGCGTCCTGGATGGCGCCGCCGCGAAAGGCGTGCGCCGTCACGTGCGCCGCGGTCCAGCAACGGTTGACGACTGCCGAGCGGCTGCGCCCCGAGCTTCTTGCGGCGGGTCGGGGCCGCCATCACCTTCTGCTGACACGCATCCTCGGTGACATCGAAGGAGGCGCCGCCTCGTTCTCCGAGATCGACTTCGCGCATCTCGCGCGGTTGGCTGGTTTGCCGCCACCCCGACGACAGACCTTTCGGTTCGACCGCGCCGGCCGGCGCAGGTGGCTCGACGCGGACTTCGACGGCTTCTTTGCCGAGGTCGATGGCGCGGTGCACCTTCGACCACTCAACTATTGGGACGACATGGAGCGGCAGAACGACCTTGTCGTAGTCACGGGGAAGCCCGGGCTTCGTTTCGCGTCGGTGGCGATCCGCATCGCGCCGGCGACGGTCGTGGCACAACTGCGGGCGGCGGGCGAGCGGTTCGGCTTCGGGCGCCGCGACTGAGCCGACTGTCAGACGACCACGGGTCTCTTAACCCGTAACTGTCTGACAGTCGCGAGTCGGTGGGAGCACGGCGGTGGGACGGCGGGGGTGGGGGTTAGCTCGCGACTAACGGCAGCGTGATCGGCGGGCGCTGCGCGCCCGACAGTGGGCGCTGCGCGCCAGGGGCGGTCGAGGCGAAGTGGGACGCGATCCGCTCGTCGGGCTCGGGGTCGTCGGCCGGCGTCCAGTGCACCCGCAGGTGGTTGTAGAGGGTGTCGCGCTGTGCCGGCACCCGGTCGGCGGAGCGGATCAGGTGGATCAGCTCGGTCAGGTTCCAGCGGTGCTTCGCGCCGGCCGACGACACCACGTTTTCCTCGAGCATCACCGATCCGAGGTCGTCGGCCCCGTAGTGCAACCCGAGTTGGCCGACCTCCTTGCCCAGCGTGAGCTGCGACACCTGGAGGTGCGCGATGTTGTCGAAGAAGAGCCGCGCCACCGCGAGCAGGCGCAGATACTCCAGCGGCGTCGTCAGGGTGCGCCCGCGCAGGTGGTTGTTCTCCGGCTGGTAGGTCCACGGGATGAAGGAGCGGAACCCGCCCGTGCGGTCTTGCACGTCGCGGATCATCCGCAGGTGCTCGATGCGCTCGGCGTTGGTCTCGCCGGTGCCCATCATGAAGGTCGCGGTCGACTGCACACCCAGCCCGTGCGCGGTCTCCATCACCTCGAGCCACACCGCGCCGGTCTCTTTCAACGGAGCGATCTCGTGGCGCGGCCGCTCGCTCAAGATCTCCGCGCCAGCTCCAGCGAACGAGTCGAGCCCCGCCGCCTGCAGCCGCGTGATCACCTCCGCGAACGACAGCCCGGAAACCCGCGCGATGTGCACGACCTCGGAGCCGCCGAGCGAGTGCAGCGCCAGCGACGGATACGCCGCACGCACCGCCGAGAAGGTCTGCTCGTACCACTCGATGCCGAGGTCGGGATTGTGGCCGCCCTGCAGCATGATCTGCGTCGCCCCGAGCTCGACTGCCTCGCCGCAGCGCCGCAGGATCTCCTCGAGCGAATGCGTCCAGGCCTCGGCGTGCTTGGGCGCCCGGTAGAACGCGCAGAACTTGCAGGCCGTGACGCAGGCATTGGTGTAGTTGATGTTGCGGTCGATGAGGTAGGTCGCGATCTGCGCGGTGTCAGCGAAGCGAAGCCGGCGGGCGGCGTCGGCTGCACGGCCGAGCGCGTGCAGCGGGGCCTGCGTGTAGAGCTCAAGTGCGTCGGACGCCGATATGCGGCCGCCATCGGCAGCGCGATCGAGCAACATGCGCAGGTCAGCCACGCAACACAGCTTAGTCGGGTCGCGATTGGCTAGCGGACGCCTGCCTGTGGGGCCGACTGGCCCGTCTGGCAGAGGGCCCGCAGCGCCGCGATCACCACCTCGTTCGGCGTTCCCTTCTCGATGTCGGTGTCCGCACCTGTCGGCGACGCGCGCCGCTCCGCAGAGAGCACCGCAACCCGCGTCCCGGGTGAGATCGCCCGGATTCGCGCGATTGCTTCAAGGCCGTCCATCACCGGCATCGAGATGTCGATGACCACCAGATCGGGCTGCAGCTCGGTGGCGAGCTCGACGGCCTCGAACCCGTCGCGGGCCTGCCCAACGACCTCGAAGTCGGGCTCAAGCGACAACAGGGTGTGCATCAACTCGCGCATACCCGCCGCGTCGTCTGCGACGATCACGCGGTATGTCTCGACACGCGGTTCGACGTCCGACACGAGGCCCTGTTCGACGCGCGGAGCGGGGATGGGCACAGCCATGCGACCGATCGTGACAGGAATCACAACTGGGCGACCGGCGAAACGCGCAGGTTGATCACTAAGGACGGTCTGACTACGCGCGCGGGTAGTCGAACGGGTCAGACGTCAGCGAACGTCGGCTGCTCAAACCGGGCTAGCCCGATGCGCGGGCCGACTCGGCGGGCGAACTCGGCGCGGCCGGCC
>Ga0208717_1000119_pt1 | contig 41741 bp, 37 predicted proteins | sample NGESurF53shallow_FD_184489 | JGI IMG/M metagenome (GOLD analysis project Ga0208717, IMG submission 184489) | Arctic peat soil microbial communities from Barrow, Alaska - NGEE Surface sample F53-3 shallow (SPAdes) | ecosystem: Environmental > Terrestrial > Soil > Wetlands > Peat ... | reverse complement strand
CGTCCGGTGTTCAGGCCGACTCGTGGCCCGACTCGTGGGCTAGGAAGCGCTCCACTAATGTTCGGATTACCACCGCCATGCTGAACCCGCTGGCCGCACAGAAACCGCGTAATCGCTCGTAGTCGCCTTCGGGCAGACGTACGGGTAGCACCTTCAGCCGTGCACCGGCAGGGGACAAGTCGATCCCCCACGCGAGCAGCGACTGTAGTCGTTCTTGGTCCAGCGAAGATCGCGCCGCGACGCCGGAGCTCGCAAATATCGGAGCGGACACGCCACCGGTCAGCTGAGCCAACACGAGGCCGTGCAGGAGTTCATCGCGTTCTTCCGGCTGCAAAGTCTGAAGGGCCTTGTGCAGCAAGTCACTAACCCTGTCCGACATCGCGATACCGCCTTCCGATATCGCAACCCTATGGTGCCGTCCGGTCAGGGTCAACCAAAAGCGGAGACGAACGAGCGACGCCTAGTGAGCGCTCTCCGACAATTTCGGGCGCGCGTAATCGCCGGCGGATGTTCCGAGTCAGTCGAAACCCTGACGAGCGCTGCAATATGGCGGCGCACTTGTTTTGACCGAAGTAAGCGTGCCTGCCAGGGCGTCGTTGGTGATGAACATCCGCTCAGCCCGGGCGGCACCAGTGGACGCGTGGGGTGCCTGTGGCTACGTTGACACCTGTGACTGACGGGGGATCGAGAGTCTTTCGGGTATTGACTGCGCTGTCCGTTGCCGTCGCGGCCATCGCCGTCCCGAGTATCGGTGCGCTTGAATCGTCGGCAGCTGCGGCGCAGACCGTGACCATCACCGAGTATCGGGCGGGGTTGCCCGCTGGCGCGCACCCTGACCAGATCGTCAGCGGCCCTGACGGCAATGTGTGGTTCACCGACCTGAGCGGCGTCGGCCGAATCAACCCAGCAACGGCCGCCATCCAGACGTTCTCGACGGGATTGCCACCGGGCGCGATCGCTGCGGGGCTCACAGTTGGCCCCGACAAGAACTTGTGGTTCACCCTCACGGCCATGGATGCCGTCGGTCGGATCACTCCCGCGGGCGTCGTCACGATCTTTACTGCAGGCATCAGCGCCGGCACCTACGCGATTACTTCGGGCGCCGACGACAATCTGTGGTTCACCGAGATCAGCAGTCCCTACATCGGCCGGATTACGCCGACTGGAGTGGTGACGGAGTTTCCCGCGCCTCTAGCGTCCGGTTCTCTGGGCATCGCCACCGGCTCCGACGGAAACGTGTGGTACCTCGGATCCGGAAACGTCGGGCGCGTCACCCCCGGAGGTGTCGTCACGACTTTTCCGACGCCGGGGGAAAGCGGGGCTCGCATCACTGCTGGCCCCGACGGCGCTTTGTGGGCGTCCGGGAACCACGTAGAGCGCATCACGACGCAAGGCGTCGTGACGTCCTTTCCGACTGGAACGGGTATTTATGGCGGGCTTGTCGGCATCATCACCGGTCCTGACGGTGCGCTGTGGATTACCGAAACGTCGAACAAGATCGCGCGCGTCACGACAACGGGCGACGTCGCGCAATATCAAGCCGGGATATCCGCAGGCGCTGGTCCGCAGGAGATCACCGTCGGTCCGGACGGCAACCTGTGGTTCACCGAGTCGGGACAAACTCCGGGGAGAGCGGGCATCGCGAGGGCGGTCGTCAAGGGGTTGCCCGACGTCCCTGTGCCGACCGCCGCCCTCACCCGCCTGTCCGGGGTCGACCGATTCGGGACCGCGAACGCGATTGCCGACAGCGAGTATCCGGCCGTGGAGTCGGCCCAGGGTGTCGTGCTCGCGCGCGCTGACGACTTCCCCGACGCATTGGCGGGTAGCGCGCTCGCGGTGAAGTCGAATGCGCCGCTGCTGCTAACGCAGTCCGGCACGCTCGGCTATACGGTGATCGAAATCGAGCGAGTGCTGACCCCGGGCAAGACGGTCACCGTGCTTGGTGGCACCGACGCGATCAGCGACCAACGCCTCATGGATCTTCAGTCCGCCGGCTACCACGTGCAGCGACTTTCTGGGCCTGACCGGTATGCGACGGCAGCAGCGATTGCGGATGCGGTCGGCGCTCCCACGGCGATCCTGCTCGCGGACGGTAGCGGCTTCGCGGACGCCCTGAGTGCCGGCGCAGCAGCGGGTCATATTGGCGGAGTGGTGCTGCTAACAGACGGCGCCGCGATGCCCTCGGAGACAGCCGACTACTTGGCAGCGCACCCTGGTGTTCCGGTGTTCGCGGTCGGCGGACCGGCGGCGAGCGCAGCACCCATTACGGCGGTACCACTTGTGGGCGCCGACCGCTTCGCGACCAGCGTGGCCGTGGCCAAGAAGTTCTTCACTGCGCCGGTCAAAGCGGGCCTGGCCAACGGGCTGACGTTTCCCGACGCGCTCGCCGGTGACGTCGAGAACGGCCGTCTCGGCGCACCGATGCTGCTCGTCGGCTCAACGACGCTCCCCGCAGCAGTGCAGGCGTATCTCTCGGGCACTCCATCGATCAAGTCACTGAACCTGTACGGCGGGACGAACGCCGTCGCCAATTCCGTCGCAAATGCAGCCGCTTCTGCCGCCGGAATCAGTTCCTAGACGCTCTGATCAGGTTGGGTACGCAACCAGTCCAGGGTTCTCAGATGATCCGGCCCGCCTCGCCCAGCCGCAGAAATCAACATCCTCAACTCGGAAATGATCGTGTTTGCCCAGTAAGCCTGCGCAGCCAAGCCCGACTGTTGTACGAGTGGCAACGGGGTCGGGCGACGCACGAGTACTAGACGCCGAGTGGGTGCCAAACGGTCTTGGTCTCGAGGAACGTCGTCAGCCGATCGGTGCCGGGGTCGCGTGACCAGTCGGGTTCCACGTCGTCCGGCCTTCTCACTCGCTTGAGATTGTCGGCCGCTGCGATCTCGAGATCGCGCCAGAGCGCGAGCGGTATTCCGGTGAGGTCGAGGCCGTTGACGTCAGCGTGTGACGCTAGCCAGGGGGCCACCTCGGCGACCCGGCCGGTCAGCATGTTGACGACGCCGCCGGGCAAGTCGGAGGTCGCGAGCACCTCGGTCAACGTGATCGCCGCTAGTGGTCGCAGCTCGCTCGCGAGGACGACGGTTGTGTTGCCGGTAGCGATTACCGGCAACAAAACCGACACCAAGCCGAGCAGGCTGGACGTCGCCGGCGCGGCGATCGCGACGACGCCAGTCGGTTCCGGCACAGAGAAGTCGAAGAACGGTCCGGCCACCGGGTTCGCTGCACCGACGACCTGAGCTACCTTGTCTGCCCAGCCCGCGTACCAGACGACGCGGTCGATTGCGGCGTCGACAGCTGCAGCAGCCACGTCGAACTTTCCGCCCTCGGCATCGCGCACTTCGGTGACGAACTGGTCGCGTCGGCCCTCCATGACTTCAGCAACTCGATACAACACCTGCCCGCGGTTGTAAGCGGTCGCGCGCGACCATCCTCCGAACGCGGCGCGGGCCGCGACGACTGCGTCGCGCGCGTCCTTGCGTGACGCGAGGGCGGCGTTCGCCGCGAAGTCGCCGTCGTGATTCGTGACGGGGTAGCTGCGTCCCGACTCGCTGCGCGGGAATGCGCCGCCGATGTAGAGCTTGTAGGTCTTTCGGACGCCGATCCGGTCGTCCTCGGTCTTCTTGGCTCGCATCGCGTTACTTGCCCTTCGCGAGATAGGCCTCAAGCCCGTGGCGGCCGCCTTCGCGACCGTACCCCGACTCCTTATAGCCGCCGAACGGCGAGGACGGGTCGAACTTGTTGAAGGTGTTCGCCCACACGACGCCGGCGCGCAAGCGGTCGGCCATCCAGAGGATCCGGCTGCCCTTGTCGGTCCAGACTCCGGCCGACAACCCGTAGGGCGTGTTGTTCGCCTTCTCGATTGCTTCGTCGGGCGTCCGGAATGTTAGGACCGAGAGCACCGGCCCGAAGATCTCCTCGCGGGCAATGCGGTGCGCTTGGGTGACACCGGTGAAGATGGTCGGCGGGAACCAGAAGCCGCGGTCGGGCAGCTCACAGGCCGGCGACCAGCGCTCGGCACCTTCTGCCTCCCCGATGTCGGAAAGTTCGCGAATGCGCGCGAGTTGTTCGTAGGAGTTGATCGCGCCGACGTCGGTGTTCTTGTCGAGTGGGTCGCCAAGGCGCAGGGTCGACATCCGGCGGCGCAAGCGGTCGAGAACCTCATCGGCGACCGACTCCTGAACCAGCAACCGCGAGCCGGCGCAGCACACGTGACCTTGGTTAAAGAAGATCCCACCGACGATGCCCTCGACCGCTTCGTCGATCGGCGCATCGTCGAACACGATGTTCGCCGCCTTGCCACCGAGCTCGAGACTAAGCCGTTTCCGAGTACCAGCAAGGGTTTTGGCGATCGCGCGGCCAACTTCGGTCGAGCCGGTGAAGGCGACCTTGTCGATGCCGTCGTGGCCAACGAGCATCTTGCCCGTGTCGCCCGCGCCCGTGACGATGTTCACTACACCAGCCGGGAGGCCGGCCTGCTGGCAGATCTCCGCGAACACCAGCGCGGTCAACGGCGTGGTCTCTGCGGGCTTCAGTACAACGGTGTTGCCGCACGCAAGAGCTGGCGCGATCTTCCACGCGAGCATCATCAGTGGGAAGTTCCACGGGATGACCTGAGCTGCCACGCCGATCGGCTTGGGGTTGGCACCAAATCCTGCGTGCTCGAGTTTGTCGGCCCAGCCAGCGTAATAGAAGAAGTGTGCTGCGACGAGCGGCAGATCGACGTCCCGCGATTCTTTGATTGGCTTGCCGTTGTCGAGCGATTCGAGCACTGCGAGTTCGCGCGAACGTTCGTGAATGATGCGGGCGATGCGGAAGAGGTACTTCGCTCGCTCTTTGCCGGACATCGAGCCCCAGACGCCGTCGAAGGCCTTGCGGGCTGCGGCGACGGCGCGGTCGATGTCGCGTGGTCCGGCCTCGGAAACTTCTGCGAGTACTTCTTCGCTCGCGGGGTTGATGGTCTTGAATGTCTCGCCGTCGTCAGGCTCGACGAACTCGCCGCCGATGAACAGCCCATACGAACTGGCGATGTTGACGATCGCCCGCGACTCAGGGGCCGGCGAATACGGGAATAGCTTGCTCGTCATGTGCGCGCCCTCAGTCGATCGTGACGTAGTCGGGGCCGGAGTAGTGGCCGGTTGCCATCTTCTGGCGTTGCAGGAGGAGATCGTTGAGCAGGCTTGACGCACCGAGGCGGAACCAGTCGGGGTTGAGCCAATCGTCGCCGACCGTTTCGCTCACCAGCACGAGGTAGCGCATCGCGTCTTTCGTGGTGCGAATTCCACCGGCCGGTTTTACGCCGACTTGGCGCCCCGTTGTGTCGCGGAAGTCGCGGACGGCTTGCAGCATCACGAGGGTGACGGGCAGGGTCGCGGCTGGACTTACCTTGCCGGTGCTGGTCTTGATGAAATCGCCACCGGCGATCATCGCGAGCCACGCGGCACGCTTTACGTTGTCGTAGGTCGCGAGTTCACCGGTTTCGAGGATCACCTTGAGATGGGCGTCCTTGCAGGCTGCCTTCACCTGCACGATCTCGTCGTAGACGTCGAGGTAGTGGCCTTCGAGGAACGCGCCGCGATCGATCACCATGTCGATCTCGTCGGCACCATTTGCGACCGCGTCGCGGACATCGGCAAGCTTGACGGTCAGCGCCGCGCGGCCGGACGGGAAGCTCGTCGCGACGCTGGCGACCTTGACGCCGCTGTCGCCGAGGTACTCCTTGGCGGTCGACACGAGGTCGGGGTAAACGCAGATCGCTGCGACGCTCGGGCAACTGGTGTCGCCCGGCTCGGGGCGAATCCCCTTGGCGCACAGTGCGCGGACCTTGCCGTGGGTGTCTTGGCCCTCAAGCGTCGTCAGGTCGATCATCGAGATCGTCATGTCGATGGCCCAGCGCTTGGCCTCGGTCTTGATGGAGCGGGTCGAGAGGGCGGCCGCCCGAGCCTCGGCGCCGACCTGGTCGACTCCGGGCAAACCATGCAGGAACCGGCGCAACGCGGAATCGGAACTGGCGACGTCCGTCGGGATCGCCGACGTAGTGAGCGTCATTGATTCACCATATCGCCGAGGCGCGCGGTTGGCTTCGAGCGAGTTGCGCGACCGGAGCGGGCCTGGCTGGGATTATGAACCGACGACAGCGAAGGGGTCACGTGAAGGCTGGCCTACGGCGGTCCGGTCGCGCGTCCGCGGGATCGCAGACCCGCATCTCCAGCGACGCGCTGGAACGCCTCGTCGCAAACGTGGTCACTCACTTGGGGCAGCTCGGGTACGAGACCGGCTACGTGCTGGGCAATCTGCACCAGCTCTCGGACGAGGCGGCGGCGCAGGCGGCCATCTTCGAGGTCCTGAGCGCGGCGACTCAGCAGATCAAGGCCGAGAATCGCGCCGTGGTCGACAGTGCCAGGGTGGTGCTTGAGCAGACTGTGCAGATCCGCGATCGGTCAGCGGAATGCCAAGACAGGTTCGAAGAGTCGGCGCCGGCGTTGCGCGCGGTCGGTGACTGGCTTACGGGAATGGGTGGGCGCATTGACACGATCACTGATCAGCTTCGCGAAGTAGGCGACGCAGCATCGCGGATCGGACGCATCGCCACGCAGACCCACATTCTGGCGCTGAACGCGAGCATCGAGGCATCCAAGAGCGCGAGGGAGGGACGCGGCTTTGCAGTGATCGCCGACAGCGTGCGAACGCTCGCGTCGGAGAGCGCAGCTTCGGCGGTCACCATCAACACGACCCTTAGCGCCCTACGGAGTTCGCTAGAGGTCTTCCGTTCCGACAGCGACACCGCTGACGTGCACGCGCGCTCCGTGCAAGCGAGCACGGATGCGATGTCGGCTTTCATCGCCGAACTCACCGAGCGAGCCGCAAGAGTCTCAGACTCGGCGCAGACTATCGAGAACACGGCGACGGCAAGCCAAGAAGGAACAGCACATTTTGTCGATTCGCTGAGCCGACTCACGGAAGGTATCGATCGATCTCAGACCGAGATCGCTCGTAGCCGTGACCGGGTCGCGACGTTGCTTGGGTCCGCAAACGTCGTCCTACAAGACTTGTCAGCATCTGGCGTGCGGACGGTCGACACGCCATATATCGAGGCTGCTGTCGACGCAGCTGCTCGGGCCAAGGCCATCCTCGAGGACGCTGTGGCCAGTGGTGCGATCGCGCGTGACGACCTCTTCGACGAGAACTACGTGCCGATTCCAGGGACGGATCCATTGCAGGTACTCACAAAGTTCACCGAGTTCGCCGAGAGGAACTTGCTCCCGCTCATGGAGACAGTGCATGCGAACCTGTCCGACAGCGTGTACTGCGTAGCAGGAGATCGCAACGGCTACGCACCTGCGAACACCTCCGAGTACTCGCATCCGCAAGGCCCCGACCGGGCATGGAACGATGCGCATTGCCGCAATCGTCGAATCTTCGACAACGAGGTCGCGACTCGAGCTGCCAAGAACCGCGCAGGCCCGCTCATCCAGGTCTACCGCCGTGACCTCGGCGGCGGCACATTCGACATCGTGAAGGATGCGGCTGCGCCGATCTTCGTCGGTAAAGACCACTGGGGAGCGTTCCGGATCGGTTACATCGCCGGCGCCCCGCAGCTCGTTGAAGGGAAACCATGATCGAGCCTGTGCGTTGGGGAATCATGTCGACCGCGAACATCAACGCCAAGCTGCTCAGGGGTGCAGCGCTGTCAGCAGACGTCAGCGTGGTCGCGGTTGGTAGTCGCGATGGCGATCGCAGTCGGAAGTTCGCAACTCAGTGGGGGATCGGGCGCGCGTACGGCAGCTACGAAGAGTTGCTCGCCGACGATGACGTCGAGGCGGTCTACATCCCGCTGCCGAACTCGATGCATCACGACTGGACGATGAGGTCGCTTGAGGCCGGCAAGCACGTGCTGTGCGAGAAGCCGTACACCCGCCACACCGCCGAGATCTCGATCGCTTTCGACAAGGCGGCACAGGGTGGTTTGGTGCTCAGCGAGGCCTTCATGTTCCGCTATCACCCGCACATACAGGCGCTTGTTCAGCTCGTGAGAAGTGGCCAGCTCGGCCGCCTGCGTCTCATCTCGGGTGCGTTCTCCGGGTACACCGACAACCCGGGCGACGTGCGACTCGACCTCGCGCTCGACGGCGGCAGCTTGATGGACGTCGGTGTCTACCCGCTGAGTGCTTCGAGACTGCTGGCAGGGGAGCCGACCGCGGTCACTGCCCAGCAAGTCACGGGCGTCACCGGAGTCGACGTCAGCTTCGCGGCGACGCTGCGGTTCGACGACGACGTCCTCGCTCACTTCGACTGCGGCTTCCACGTGGCGGACCGCAGCTACCTCGAGGCGGTCGGCACTGAAGGTCGCGTCGAGGTGTCCGACCCCTGGCACGGCACCCAACCTGCACTCACCGTCACGATGCGGGGTGCAGACCCGGTACGGACGGCAATTGAGCCCGCGAATCCCTACCAACTCGAACTCGAGGAGTTCGGCACGGCGGTTCGAGGCGAGCCGAACCAGCTTCTTGGCCGAGCCGACGCGGTGGGGCAAGCGAACGCAGTCGAAGCGCTCTACCGAGCAGCCGCCTCCGGAATCACTGTGACGATCGGGTAGCGCGGTCAGCCGAGGCCGAGTGCGGCTCGCAGGTCCCTGCCGATGTCCTGCAGCACCTCGCGCGCCAATGTCCGCGCATCGTCGATCGAACCGTCAACGGAGACCACGAGCTCGAGGTAACACTTCAGCTTGGGCTCGGTGCCACTCGGCCTGACCACAACCCGCCCCTGTCCGCAGCCGCGCGAAGCACCGTCGAGCCAGTAGCGCAGCCCGTACGTCGGTGGCAGGCCGCCTGCACCGACGGAAAGGTCGTCGGCCCCGACAACAGGTAGACCCCCGAGCGTGGACGGCGGGGCCGCGCGCAGTCGCTCAACGGCGGTGCCGATGAGCGAAAGGTCGGACACCCGAACCGACACCTGATCGGTTGCGTGCAATCCGTACTCGCGCGCAAGCTCGTCAAGACGCAAAACGAGCGATGACCCGGAAGCCCGGAGCGTCGCCGCCAACAGAGCGACAAGCAGCGCGGCGCTGATGCCGTCCTTGTCGCGGGTCAAGTACGGGGCCACGCAGTAGCCGAGCGCCTCTTCGTACCCGTACACGAGGTCTGGATGCGCATGAACGATCCACTTGAAGCCGGTCAGTGTTTCGGAGTACGCCATCCCGTGCCGGGCAGCCATCCGAGATAGCAACGACGACGACACGATCGACGTCGCGTACCGACCGGAAACTCCTTGCGACAAAAGGAAATCGGCTAGCAGCACACCGACCTCGTCACCGCGCAGCATCCGCCAGCCACCGTCAACGGCCGAATCGGGAATCGCGGCGGCGCACCGGTCGACGTCCGGATCATTGGCGAGAACGAGATCTGCCGACGTCGTGCGCGCCAACGCCAGCGCCAAGTCGATCGCGCCCGGTTCTTCGGGATTGGGAAACGCAACGGTCGGAAAATCCGGGTCGGGTGCAGCTTGCTCCGCGACCACCGACAACGACGTGAAGCCCGCACGCGCAAACGCGGCAAGCACGACGTCACGGCCGACTCCATGCAGAGGCGTGTATGCGATCCGCACGTCGCGATGCGGCAACGTCGCGAGCAACGGCATCGACGTGATGCCGTCGATGTACGCGTCGAGCACGGCGTTGTCGAGCAAATGCCAAGCATCGCTTCGCGGGACGTCGGCCAGCGCGCCGACTGCGTCGATGTGCCGCGAGATATCGGCGTCCGCGGGAGGCACGATCTGCCCGCCGTCGCCGAGGTACACCTTGTAGCCGTTGTCCTGCGGAGGGTTGTGCGACGCAGTGACCATCACGCCGGCTGAGACTCCGAGGTGGCGGATCGCGAAGGCCAACACTGGAGTCGGCAGCGGGCGTGGCAGCACCGAAGCGGTGATTCCGAATCCGGCCATCACCGCTGCGGTGTCCCACGCGAACACGTCGGACTTGTGCCGCGCGTCGTAGCCGATGACGACAGATGTGCCGCCGGTGTCGAGCAGGTACGCCGCGAGCCCAGCAGCCGCGCGGATCACGACCGCTCGGTTCATCCGGTTCGGCCCCGCACCAAGCGCACCGCGCAACCCTGCTGTACCGAATTGCAGACGGTTAGCGAACCGGTCGGCCAGCCCCTCGGCGTCCCGCGAATCAAGCAGTACCGACAACTCGGCACGCGTATCGGCATCGGGGTCTTCGGCAAGCCATGTCCGCGCAGCAGGCTCATAGTTCACAGTCGCGACACGACCTGTGCGAGGAGCGCGCCCATCCGCGCCGCCGACGCGTTGCCGGCAGCGAGAACCTCAAAGTGGTCGAGCGGTTCGCCGGTCATGCCCGCGGCGAGGTTGGTCACCAACGAGATTCCGAGCACCTCGGCACCGGCGTCGCGCGCGGCGATCGCTTCCAGTGTCGTCGACATGCCGACCAGGTCGGCCCCGAGCACCCGCAGCATCTTGATCTCTGCCGGCGTCTCATAGTGCGGGCCGGGTAATTGGGCGTAGACGCCGTCAGTCAGCGTCGGGTCGACCTCGCGTGCGATCGTGCGCAGCCGGCTGCTGTAGAGATTGGTCAGGTCGACGAAAGTCGCGCCCTGCAAAGGAGACGTCGCGGTGAGGTTGAGGTGATCCGCGATCAGTACAGGCTGGCCTGGCACGTAGTCGGAGCGCAGCCCGCCACACCCATTCGTCAAGACGATGACCCGGCAGCCGGCCTGTGCCGCGGTGCGCACACCGTGCACGACCGCGTCGACCCCGCGGCCCTCGTACAGGTGGGTGCGACCGAGAAACACCAGAACCCGTCGACCGCCGCTGTCGATGGAGCGGATCCGGCCGGCATGCCCGAGCACCGCCGGGGGCGCGAACCCAGGCAGATCGGTTACCGCGATGTCGTGGGTCGGCGTACCAATCGCATCGGCGGCAGGCACCCAGCCGGAGCCGAGCACGATCGCGACGTCATGCCGCTCGACGCCGGTCAGTTCGGCCAAGCGGGCCGCGGCCTGTGCCGCAGCCTCGACAGTGGTCAGGGTGCTCACGCGTCGCCCGCCAGGTCGTCGTCCACCGAAGTGTCGCCCACCGATCTGCACGGCCGCAGCCGCAACTCGTTCACGTAGTCGGCCGGTGCTCCGGCCGTCTCTGCCGCGTCGGCGACCATACCGAGATAGCGCGCCGAAGGCAGGCCACCCTCGTAGCCGTTGAGGACGTACAGCCACGCGGTCAAGTCGCCCTCGAGGGTCGCGACCCGCACCCGGATCTTGTCGTAGAGGCCGAGCGCGTTGCCCTCCCAGCGGTCGAGTTCGGGCTCATCGAAGGACGGGACGTCGTAGAGCATCACGAACACCTGACTACCCGCGTCTTCAACGACCGTGGCGAGCGCTCCTTCGAAGCTCAATTCCTCGCCCCCGAACGTCAGCCGCCAGCCCTGCAGCCACCCGGTTCCCTGCGCTGGGGAATGCGGTGCCCGCGTGAGCATCTGCTCCGGATCGAGGTTGCTGCCGTAGGCGGCGTAGAGGGCCACGCACCGAAGGTTAGACGGTTAGGACAGAATGCCGCACGTGACGCGCATCGCCATTATCGGGAGCGGCCCCGGCGGTTACGAGGCGGCGCTAGTTGCGGCGCAACTCGGCGCGCAGGTCACGATCGTCGAACGCACCGGTGTCGGTGGCGCCTGCGTGCTCACCGACTGCGTGCCGTCCAAGACCCTCATCGCCACGGCCGAGGCGATGACCGCCCTCGCACTATCGCCACGCCTCGGCGTCCGTTTCGATGGCGGAACCGACCACGACGCCGGCAAGATCACCGTCGACGCGACGCAGGTCAACGCCCGCGTCAGGTCGCTCGCGAGGGCGCAGTCCGACGACATCGCGGTACGGCTCGCGGGGGAGAGCGTCCAGGTCATCGCCGGGTCGGCCCGGCTCGCCACACCGACCGTCGCCGGCCATCGGGTAGTCGTCACCACGGACGACGGCGTTAAAGAACTCGATGCGGACGTCGTGTTGTTGGCGACCGGAGCGCATCCTCGCGTGTTGGCAACAGCTGTCCCCGACGGGGAACGGATTTTGACCTGGCATCAGATCTACGACCTCGATGCATTCCCCGAGGAACTCATCGTTGTCGGATCAGGCGTCACGGGTGCAGAGTTCGCCGGCGCATATCAGGCGCTCGGGTCGCAAGTAACGCTCGTGTCGTCGCGCGACCGGGTGCTGCCCGGTGAGGACGCGGACGCCGCAGCCGTCGTCGAATCGGTGTTTCGCCGTCGTGGCATGACCGTCGTGAACAACGCGCGCGCTACAGCAGTCACGCGGACGGCGGACCGGGTGCTCGTTTCGTTGGCAGACGGATCCACGGTCTCGGGTTCGCATTGCCTGATGGCGGTGGGGTCGGTACCGAACACCGCTGACCTCGGTCTCGACGAAGCGGGCGTGCGCATATCGGCGTCCGGCTATGTCGAGGTCGACCGGGTGTCTCGCACGTCTGCGACGGGCATCTACGCGGCCGGCGACTGCACGGGCTTGCTGATGCTCGCGTCGGTCGCCGCGATGCAGGGGCGTATCGCGATGTGGCACGCACTCGGTGAAGCGGTGCGGCCACTGCGACTGTCGATGGTTGCGGCGAACGTGTTCACCGATCCGGAGATAGCCGCAGTAGGTGTCTCCCAAAGTGCAGTCGATGCAGGCTCGGTCGAGGTGCGCTCGGTGAAGTTGCCGCTCGCCCGAAATGCGCGCGCGAAGATGGCCGGAGTTACTGACGGATTCGTGAAGCTGTTTGCTCGTCCTGGCACGGGCGTTGTGTTGGGTGGGGTCGTTGTTGCGCCGAAGGCGAGCGAGCTGATTCTGCCCGTGACCATGGCCGTTCAGCTCGGCTTGACGGTCGATCAGATCGCGCAAAGCTTCTCGGTGTACCCATCGTTGTCGGGTTCGATCACAGAAGTCGGCCGCCAGCTGATGGAAACCCACCTCGACTGATTGCCTCCGGTCCGCCGTTCGGGGAGAGTTGACGCGTGTCGACGACCGGTGTGGTGCGCAGGCGTGGCGCAGCGATTTTCGCAGCGGGCGCACTGGTAGTCGTGCTCGCCGCAGGCGTGGGATATCAGGTCGGGCGACACCAGGCGCCGGCGGTTGTCTGGCACACCGGGGTGGCTTACGTCGGAGACCACCAAGCCGGCATCACGATCTCGGGCTGGACCTACGGCTTTATGACATCCGTGCCGCGATGGATCGACGCCGCCGGCAATACCCATACCGATAGCTGGCCAGACTGCGTGAATCCTCCCGTCACTCAGAAGCTGCTGACCTTCGCGACGACGACCGTCACGGTGGCAGGCGCGAAGTGGCGACAGGTTCTTGTCGTTGACTGTCGCCAAAGCTAACGAAGCGACCGGGCTAAGAGGGCGACCGGACTAACAAGACGAGGAGAGCGACGATGCCGGTGTTGGGGATTGGCGGGCGGCCCGCTCGTGTTCGCGCCCTTCATAGCGGCGGCCGATTACTGGGCAGCAGACAAGCAGTTCATGCTCAACCTGCGCGTCAGAGACCTCGACGGCCTCTTGAGGGATTGAACGCCAGCGGGATCGCGGTCATCGTCAAGCCTGAACGGAACTCACCTGAGGCGGGACGATTCGCGCGCATTCACGATCCTGAAGGCAACGGGATCGAACTGTGGGAACCACCGTCTAAGTGAAGTGTGGGAGCCACCGGCGGCGTAGCGGCTACTTGGTACCGGAGTCTTCGAGCGGCGTCCCTGGCGCGTGGGCTACGTGGGCCGACTGCGTGGCCTCGGCCTCTGCGCGGGCGTCGCGGGTGCTGGTGATCGCGGTGAGGAAGTCGCCGCGGCTGATGCCGTAGAGCTCGACGTCGTCGACCGCTCGCACCGTCATCGTGCGGGTGGTGTCACCCAGGAGCGCGATTTCGCCGAAGCCCTGACCATGGCCCATGGTGCGTACCGATTGATCGCCGTCCAACACGTTCACGGTCCCGGCAGCGACGACGTAGAAGCTGTCGCCGACCTCACCTGCTTCGAACACCGCCTCGCCCGGGTGCAGCTCGGTGCGTTGGAGGCCATGAGCGAGCTGCTCGATGACGGGCACCGGCAATGGGCGCAGCATCGGTACTTGGCGGAGCAACATGATGTCGTCGGTCCGAACGGCGACGGAGGCGTCGATGGCCGTGAATCGCCGCCACCACAGGAGACAGACCACCGGCGCGACGGCTCCCACCGTCAGCAACGCCCCCTTCATTCCGAGCAAGCCAATCAGCCCCGGTGCGACGATGAACCCGATGCCGACGGCCAGGGCGCCGACGCTCTCGAGCACCCCGAACACGCGAGCCAGAACGGCGTTGGGAACCATGCGTGCGATGAGAGTGAACGCCGTGACGTCGACCAGTGCGTTGCCGACGCCGATGACAGCAGCTGCGACTAGCGCGACGACGTAGTGCGGCAGCAGGCCTATCAGCGCAATCGGCGCTCCCCACAGGACGATCGCGACGCCGAGCCAGCGCGTCATCGCACGACTCCCGATCAACAGAGTGCAAGCAATGCTGCCGAGCAGTGCGCCGATACCGACCGCTCCTTGAAGGAGCCCGACGCTTGACTGATGCCCGTGGAGAACATCGATTGCCACGACGACGACAAAGACACTGAACGCGCCACGAATTGCGGCCTGCAACACCACGAAACCCACGACCACGCTGACACCGCCGCTTGAGGCGACCGCGGCGAGCCCGTCGTGGATCTCGGCCCAGAAGTTCCTTCGCCCCGTGACCGGCTGCGGGATCCTCTCGTAGTTCAGCCGCGCGACTAGGACTGCGGAAACTAAGGCGCACGCGCCGGCGAACACGAACACCGCGGAGATGCTCCACACCGCTAACAGGAGTGCCGCAACCAACGGACCAAGGATGACGCTGAGCGAATCCAGTGCACCGCGAACGACGTTGACCGAAGTCAACTCATCAGGGCTGCGGCAAAGCGATGGCACCAGGGCCGAGTGGCTGGCCCGATACGGCGTGAAGGCAATGGTGGATACGACGGCCAACGCGTAGACAACCAGAACCGGGCCGTTGCCGGCCAGTATCGGTGCCACCGCCAGCGTCGCAGCGCCTCGTACCGCGCTCGACGCGAACAGGAGGCGCTCGCGCGGCACCCGGTCTGCATACACGGAAATGACTGGCGCGAGGAGCGCCGCCGGCACGAGTCGAATAAGCCCGACTAGCCCGACCGCGAGGGCGCCTCCGTGCGCGAAAGCAACCAGCCCGATGGCGACCGAGAACGACCACTCGGCTGTGAATGCGGCTCCGAACGACAGCTGAGCGCGGAGCAGTGCGCGATTTCCGACAAGGGGGGCGCCTACCTTCACCGGCACATAGTCGCATGCGCGCGTGCAGGTGGCGCCGAAGACCATCCGCTGGTCCGCGTCGCAGACGCGACCTGCCAACGAAATTCATCGCCGCGCAAGCCAGTCGCCGACAAGTGCCGTCAATAGCTCGGGCCGCTCGTGCATCAGGGCATGACCTGCTTCGTCAATCACGGCCAGCGTCGCGCGCGGGTATTGCTCCGACAATCTCGTAGCGTCGGCGTACCCGACCACCGGGTCTTGTCGTCACGCAACGATCAAAGTCGGCACCGAGACCGTGTCCGAGCCGACGTCGACAGTCCATCCAGCGAAGATGCGTCCTAGCGCGTCCTCGTCAACGAGGGTGATGCCGGGCCAGGTGTGGTCGCGAAACCGGCGCGCGTTCGCAGCCGTGCGAACGACGAAGTACTCGTCGAAATTTGTCCGCTGTTCAGGGCTCAGCCCGTCGTATGCCAGGTAGGCGCGCGGCACTCCCGCGCCGTGCTCGTCGTAGTGGAGTCGAACTCCGTTGATTTCGCAATTCAGGAGATCGCCGCCTTCACCAGCGCGGCCATCTTCTTCTCCACAACCGGGGTCCACTTCGTCAGCGCGTACGAGACGGGCCACAAGTCTCCGTCGTCGAGGTTCGCTGCCTCTTGGAAGCCGAGCGTCGAGTACCGGTATTTGAACTTGCCCGCATCCTGAAAGAAGACGACGACCTTGCCGTCCGCGTTCGCATAGGCGGGCATGCCGTACCAGGTCTTGGGTGAGAGCTCAGGAGCGTTCTTGGTCACCGTCACGTGCACTCGCTCCGCCAGCGCACGATCGTTGGGTGCCATCTCCGCGATCTTGGCGAGTAGGTCCTGCAGACCGTCCGCCTTCTTGGCACCCTGCTTGCCCTCGGACCGGAGATCGGCCGCGCGTTCCTTCATCGCGGCACGTTCCTCGGCGCTGAATCCGTCGGATTCGCTCTTCGCGGTCTTCGTAGGCACGTTCCGCTTCCTTCCGTTGGGGCCTTTGCGTGTTGCCAGCCTTCGGCAAAAGGCTAAGCGAACCGGCGTCCTCCGGCTTCTCGATTCCTGACCGAAACCGTGGCCGTACGGACCGGCCCGACCTGTGCTTGCCGTCCAACTAACGCAGCGCTACGCCGACCTCACTGAGCACGTTGGCACTCAGCGCGCTTGTGCCGCCGAAAGCATGTACCGATGACACGGTCGCTGCGTGCGTTGACAGGTACGCGGTGACCGGCTCGGGCAACGCGCCCGACGGTGGCACCAGCAGCACGGGTTCGCCGGCAGCGCCAGCGAGCGGGCCAGCGGCCAGCGCATCGGGAAACGTCAGCGCGGACGCCAGATCGATACCGGTCGCGTCGGGGAAGAAGGCCAACGCGACAGCTTGCGAGGTGTCGTAGCGAGTGGCGCCGGCCAGCGCGATCGCCGACGGATCTGCCCACGCCGCCGGTCCGCCGACTGAATAGCGCGTCGTCGCATGCGCCGCCAGGTAGCTGGCAGTCGCTGGCGCTTGCACTGATCCGTTCGTCAGCAAGATTGCGGCATGCTCCTTGATCGCGGCGGGCACCGCCGACAACGCGTCGGGGAAGTCTGCTCCGCTCGCCTCGAAAGCGGTCGTCGGGTCACCCATCGCGTCGGCGATCGCCACCGCCGTCGCGAACCGGTCGGTACCCGAAATCCGCGTCGGCACATCGCCCATCGCCGTCACTGCTGTCGCGACGTCCTCCGACAGTGCACTCGTGCCCCCGAGTAGATACACGGTTCCGCCGCTCGGTAACACTCGTTGGATCTCGGCTTTGGTCACGTCATCCAACGAGCCCGACGACGTAAGTAGCAGCGGCGCATGCTTCGCAGCGGCTAGCGGACCACCGGCGAGTGCATCGGCGAACACATCGGCACGTGCGAGAACGACGGCGGACGCCGATCCGCTGGCCACGAATTGCGCCTTTGACGCTGCAACTGCTGTCGCCTGCCGATTTGCGCCCGAGAGTCGTACCGGAACTGCCGACGACGAGCCGGGTGACGCATAGACCCAGGTCTTGTTGTTTCAGCACGAAGCCGCTCGGCGCGGAGCGTTCACCGGAGGTCATGACCAGTTGGTGTGTCGCGGCATCAGCCGACGCAGCCCAGCCGGAACCGATCGCCGGACCGTTGGAGGAGACCTTCGTCCACGTCGTACCGTCGAAAGCCCATAGCTGATCGACCTCCGGGCACGACGACGTTGTCGGGCTGGTCATCGTGCACGGACCGGTCTCGCCGACGTAGACCAGAGCATCTCCGGATTGCGCGTCGTAGGAGATCGGGTTCAGGCCATCAGGTACCGGAAAATCGGCGGCCTGGCTCCAGGTGCCGCCCTTCCATATCCAGGTCTGGACGTTCGCCTGCCCGCTGGTGTTGCCGGAGTACATAAGCATCACGACCTCGCCGCGCGCCTCGTCGTCCGTCATGACGCACTGCCCGTTCGCCGGTGGGCTCGACGCGGGCGCGAGCTTCATCCAGTTGGTGCCGGTCCATTGCCACGTGTCGTTGAACGCCTCTCCGCCCGCGGTGGGAATGACGTTGTTGCCGCCGAACATGATCAGATGCCCTGACGCGGGGTCATCGGCGGCACAGCCGCCCGTGATCGGCGGCGGCGCGGTCGCAGGCGTTTGTGCTGTCCAGATAGACCCGTTCCAGGTCCACGTGTCGTTCAGGGTTCCCCAATAGAGGCCGTTCGGGCATGAGTAACTGCCGAACCCGCCGTACATCACCAGCTGCTTCGTCGCCGCGTCGTAGCCCATCTCTGGCGCGCTTCTGGCGCCCGGCCCGTTCGGCTGGCTGTGCGTCGCCCAAGCGCTGCCGTCCCAGGTCCAGGTTTTTGACGGACAAGGGCCCGGTTGGCTATCGATAGAGATCAGCTGGCCGGTCGCCGGATCGAATGCCGTGGACTCGCCCGAGCCCTGAAGGTTCGGCGGACTGGTGGTCGTCGGGGAAACGCTCCACGCTGGTGTGGGCGTGGCCGCGCTGGCGGCGCGCCACGGCACTGCTCCGGCTGTGCCGACAAGTACCGTCGCGAGCGTCCCTGCAGCGATGAGTCCGATCTTCGAACGACGCACGATTTTTTCCCCGTCCTTACTTGCGCGTACCCAAACCATTCCCACACCTGATACCCCTGGAAACGCCGCAGGCGCGTTGAAGGTTGTCAGGCCATGGCGAGCAGCAGCGCCTCGTCGCACCAAGTCACGAGGTGCATGAGCGCCGCGCCGCGTTGCTGATAGAGGTACTCGCTATCGGTGGTGTGGTGGTAGGCCTGATGGCTCGTGGCGTTCGCGCTTTCCAAAAGGCGCGGCAGCAGCCATGCGTACTTCACGCACGATGCCCTAACTCCGAGACGCACCTCGCGTTCGTCCCCGTGCCAGCCGGCTTCGTGAAGCCCATGGATGTATGCGTCGACGCACGTGTCGTCGAGTTCGGCGATGCGTTCGGCTGGCCAGAACAAGTCGAAGACGGCGTCGGGTATGTGGTTGCCGAGGTCTTCTCCGACGGCACCGTCCCCGGCGAACGCCCAGTCGAGCAGCACGATCGGGCCGTTGGGACGGCGAATTTCGTTGCTCACCCACACGTCGAGGTGCGATTGGGTTCGCGGCAACGACTCCATGATCCGCAGTAGCTTCTCGCGGTTGGCGAGCAGCCGGCGCCACCCGTCGCGCAACTCAGCGGGCCAGCATTTCGCGATGAGGGGCTGCTGCCACGCGGCGGCATCTTCGACGACCTCGTAGTGCGCCGGTTTGCTTGCTGAGTAGTCCCGCAGGAACCGATGGGACGCCCATGTTTGGCTGAGCGGCCCTTGGGCTTGCCAGCGTCCAAGGGCGGCGGCCAGGGCAGCGTGATCGTCGAGCGAGAACTCGGTGCCCGATGTGCCTGCAACGTCCTCCAACCACAGGACGGCGCCGGTGTCCGTCTCCTCGACATAAGCGTCTGCGATGTCGAGGCCAGCGACCTTCAGTCCGTCGCGCAACGGTTCGGAGAGGTAGGCGTCCGCTTCGCGCCGCCAGTAGTTCCAATGCCGAGGATCCGTTGATGCGGCCCACGCTACCGACGTCCCCCCTGTTGAAGAGGGGTCAGGTCGACGCAGCTCCTTCCGGATCAAGGTGTCCCCAGCGGCGTCCGTCACTCGCTCGACGACTGCTGTTACTGCGTTCAGCGGGTTATGCCGCAATATCTCGCGGCTCACAGTCTCGAAGCTCACGCGCCCACCTTCGCACGTTTCGGATCTCCGACACTTCGTCCCCGACTCGCGACCGCGTCAGCGTGCGGTCCAACCGCCGTCGACCGGGATCGTCGTGCCGGTGACGAACGACGCAGCATCGGAGGCCAAGAACACGACAGCTCCCGTCACATCGACGGGCTGACCGATTCGGTGCAACGCCGCGATGCGCTCGATCACGTCCGCGCGAAACACGGGGTCGGACAACGCAGGTTCGGTACCGGGAGTCTCGATGAAGGTTGGCGCCACGCAGTTGACGGTGATGCCGAGAACGCCCCACTCGACTGCCAGGCACTTGGTCAGGTGCGCGATCGCCGCCTTCGTCATGCAGTAGATCGACTCACCAGGCAACGCGACTAAGCCGGCCTGCGAGCCGATGTTGATGATGCGCCCATTTCCCTGGGCGCTCATGATGTTCGCCGCTGTCTGACTCGCGAAGAACGTGCCCTTCAGATTGACCTGGAGCGTGGCATCGAAGTTCTCCTCGGTCACCGACGATGCGGGCGCGCCTGGTGCGATCCCTGCGTTGTTCACCAGGATGTCGAGCCGCCCGAAGGCTGCGTGCGCGTCCGCGATCGCCTGGCGGATCTCCGGCAGACTGGTCATGTTCATCTGAAGCGGCGCTGCTCGGCGTCCCATCGCAGTAATGATTTCTGCGACGTCGCCCGCCGACTCGCGGTCGCGCAAACCCAGGGCAATGTCGGCGCCTGCGTGCGCCAACGCGATTGCGATGGCGCGCCCTAAGCCACGGCCACTTGCCGTCACGAGGGCGACCTTGCCGGCGAGAGAGAAATCGGGGAACTCGGTCACGTGTGGTCCTTGTCGTCGACGACGGGTGCGACTCACCGATTATGGTCCGGACGTCGAGGGGTGCGGCCGTATGCTGGCCCGCATGGCCACCGAGACAGTCGTCGGCCGCGTCGTGTCTTTGTTCCGGTACCCGGTCAAGTCGATGGGTGCCCAAGTGCTCAATGACGTCGACGTGTCATGGCAAGGCTTCGTGGGCGATCGCCGTTGGGCGTTCATCCAAGACGGCCACCAGAGCAGCGATTTCCCGTGGCTAACGGTTCGCGAACTTCCTGCCATGTGGACGTACCGACCATCGTTCGTGGATCCGTCGCGACCCGACAAGTCGCCGACCGTCGTGCGTACACCTACGGGCGCCGAGCTCGACGTCGTCGACCCGACGTTGGCAGCCGAACTCGGCCCAGGCGTGCGGGTCATCAAGCAGGAACGTGGCATCTTCGACGCGTTTCCGTTGTCTCTCATCAGTACCCGAACTGTCACAGACCTAGGTGCGACCGTTGGCGCGGTTCTCGACCCAATGCGCTTCCGTCCCAACGTCGTGGTCGAGCCGACCGGCGACACGCCCTTCCCCGAGGAGGCATGGGTCGGTTTCGTGCTGCGCATCGGCGAGCTACGGATGCGTGTCGACAAGAGAGATCAGCGTTGCGTGATGATCAACGTCGACCCGAAGACGACCGAGCGGAACCCGGCGGTGCTGCGCGCACTTGGTGGGGACCGACAAGCATGCCTTGGGGTGTACGGATCGATAGTGGCACCCGGCCGGGTGGCCCTCGGCGATGTCGTGGCGATCGAAGGTTGAGTTACAGCGAATCGGTTGGGCGACCCAGATCGCGGTCGTCTGGCACTGGCAGATCGTGTTGACGAAGACGCGACGCGCGAACACTGTCGGCGTACATGAGCGAGATCAGCAAGCCGCCGACCAGCACGAGAACCATCAGCGTGACCTTCAACGACCACGGCCCTGGCAGAGCGGCAAACGCGGCCGCGACCGGAACGACGAGCACGAGCTGGCGAAGCGCGGCGCGACTACGCCAACCTGCGTCGGTGAGTTCGTGGCGCACCCACTCGCGATTTTCCGGCGACAGTCGCAGGCCGACCGCAAACAGCAGCCAGCGCCATGGTCCAGGGTCGCCCGGAATTCGGGTCATGCGTCGACCGTAGTCGGCGCGCGGCCGTACCAGCGACGCAATTCCTTCAGTCGACGCAGAACTTAGCGGGCGGCGCCGCTGTTGGCGTTGATCTCGAGGCCACTGGTGTTGACGGCTTCGAACGCGCTCGCCGGAATCGTCTTCAGCGCTGCGATCAACGCGTCGGGCCACGCGTTGTCGGCAGTGCCTTGGAAGTACCAGGGCGAGCCATTGTCAGCCAGTACCAAACCGTAGGTCTGCATGGCCTTCAGCACTGTCTGCGCCTGCGCCGAGTAACCGCCGAGATTGAAGCTGGCCTTCAGGCGAAACCGCGCACCCATCGGAGGGTAAAGATTCTCGTTCGGCTGCGACCCCGCCTCGTGGCGCGCTGGCCACAGGTAGCTGTCGGAGGTGACGTTCGTGGTGAACCTGATCGCGTGGTCGACGTGGCCGGACTTCACTTCGTCGTAGCGCAGCAGGCCCGGCAGAATCGGCAACCCCGCGGCGTCCGCTGACGTCCATGTAGTTGGCCGTAAGGCATCGCTGGACAACGACCAATGCGCACCCGAGCCGGCAGTCCAACCAGAGGACGTGTCGAGGGTGTCCCACGTTTCGAAAAGTTGGCAGTCGGCGGTCACCATGATTGCGTGCATGTCGCCGCCTGAACCCGCGCCGCCTTCAATCAGCGTGTTCGGCCCGAGAGGGTACGGGCCCTTGTCGCTCTCGTCGGCGTAGGTGAACTTCACCGGCACCGGCGTCTGGCCAGCCGGCACGATCGTGACCGGGATCCCGTACGGGTTCTTCGGGTCGCCCGATGGTCCGAAGTCGGGGTGCAGTTTGCGCGTCGATGCTCCCATCGCGTTAAGCCATGCTGCGCTTCGCGGGTCGACGGGCAGCGACGCGATGTCGGCGTGCCAGTAGTTGTCGGCCGGGAAGATCTGGCAGTTCGTGCCGGCGAGGACGTCTGAGCCGGATGCACCACCTGCTGGGGGAGGCGGCCGGACCGGTGTTGGCGTGACCGCGGTCGGCTTAGGAGCAGACTTCGCGGTTGGCTTCGCGCTGGCCCACTTGCTCGGCGTCGGCGTGACTGACGCCTTGATCGGCGCTGCGGTCGTCGCGGGCGCGTCGCTCGATGAGCCCTCGCTCGAAGCCGCAGCTTTGGAGACTGGAGCGCTCGAGGCTGGGCTGGAAACGGCTGGCCCGGCTGAGGAGGCCACGCCGCTTGCGCCGCTCAACGCACGTGACGGCGTCGCGTCAGGCGCCGCTTGATGGTGATGACCGCCTGCGCACGCTGCGGTGAGCGCGGCGAGACCGGCGATCACGGCTGCTGCGACGGTTGCCCTCGGCGTCCGGCTCATGCTCCATCTTCGACTTCGCCGGCCCCGATCCGAAGCCTCCGTCGCCCTGGATGTGCCAATTCCGACGCTTGCACGTGCACTCAGGGCCGCGAGGCTCGGGCTGGCACTCGTGCTCGGCATCATTTTGGCTGGCGGCCGCGATCAGTCACTGCAATACCCAGTACGTGAACAGCCACTGACGCACCGCCCAAGAGCAGCCCAACTGCAGGTGACGCATGTCATGCCAGATGGACGACGGGTTGCACTGGGCGCAGCCGCGGCGAACCGTGCAATATCAATGGCATGACGACTGCTACTGACCTCAAGACCACGAGAGCGGGCATCCGCCTCGCGTCCTTGAGCAAGAGTTACGGCCAGGTGCTCGCTGTTGACGGAATCGATCTGCTGATCGCACCTGGTGAGACGGTGGCCCTGCTTGGCCCGAACGGCGCTGGCAAATCGACGACGATCGACATGATCCTGGGCTTGGCCAAGCCTGACACCGGATCGGTGCAGGTGTTCGGCATGACGCCGGCGGAGGCGATTGCCCGAGGCGCGATCGGCGCGATGCTGCAGACCGGTCAATTACTGCGTGACCTGACCGTGCGCGAGTTGATCGACATGATGGCGCCGCTGTATCCGAACCCGATGGGTGTCGACGAAGTCATGAGCGTCACGGGCATCGAGGACATTGCCGACCGCAAGACCCAGAAGCTATCGGGGGGCCAGACGCAGCGCGTGCGATCCGCGATCGCATTGGTCTCGAACCCCGACCTGTTGATCCTGGACGAACCGACAGTGGCGATGGACGTCGAAGTACGTCGCGAGTTCTGGACTTCGATGCGCGAGTTCGCGTCCCGCGGCAAGACCGTGGTGTTTGCCACGCATTATCTGGAAGAGGCAGACGCGTACGCTGACCGGATCGTCTTGATGGCACGTGGCCGCATCGTGGCAGACGGCCCGGCGACCGAGATCAAAGCAACAGTCGGCCTGCGCACCATCAAGGCGACATTGCCAGGGGTGCCCATCGAGGTTCTCACGCGACTCGAAGGTGTGCAAAGCGCCGAGCTGCGCGGTGAAGCTGTCGTCTTGCACTGCACCAACTCCGACGCTGCGATCCGCGCGCTGCTAAGGGATTTCCCGGCTGCTAGCGACATCGAGATCGCCGGCGCCGGGCTCGAAGAGGCCTTCCTGTTATTGACCGGGGACGAGAAGTCCGAGGAGCTCTCATGAACCTCACATACCTTCGCTACGAACTGATTCGCAGCGTGCGGAACAAGCGGGCGTTTATCTTCTCGCTCGCGTTCCCGCTCCTGCTGTTCTACGTCATAGCCGGTGCCAACCGGCACATCACGCTCGACGGCATTCCGTTCCCGACGTACTACCTCGCGGGCATGGCGTCGTTCGGCACGATGGTTGCCATGACCTCGGTCGGTGCGCGGATCGCCGCCGAGAGGCAGGCCGGCTGGAATCGTCAGTTGAGACTCACGCCGCTGAGCACGCGTGCGTACATGCGGGCGAAGGTGCTTACCGGCTACCTCACTGCACTCATCACGATCATCCTGCTCTTCATTGCGGGAGCGACGCTCGGTGTCCATTTGACACCGACGAACGTGCTGCACATGACCGAACTTGTGCTGATCGGACTCATTCCCTTTGCCGCGCTTGGAATCTTGATCGGCCATCTGTTCACGCCGGATTCGATTGGTCCGTTCATCGGCGGCGGCGTCTCAGTCTTGGCGTTCCTCGGCGGAGCGTACGGACCAGTCGGCGGGACGCATGGTGCGCTGCACGTGATCTCGCAGGTGACGCCGACATACTGGCTGGTGCAGGCGGGTCACACATTGGCAGGCGGGCAGACGTGGTCGACGCAGGGCTGGATCACCGTGGGCGCCTGGGCGGTAGTTCTTGCAGTCCTCGCCGCGCGGGCCTTCCGTCGTGACACTGCGCGCGTCTGATGCCTGACGACCGTTCCTTGACTTCGCTGGACGTCGAGCCGCGCGCGACGTGGGAGGCCGCAGGGGTCGGGCGAGAGCTGGGTGCCACCACACGTCGCCAACTGCGCTGGTTTGCTCCGGGAGAGGCAAACGATCGCAAGCACGGGCCAACACGGTGGCGGCGGGGCGGCGGCTTTTGGCTCGTCTATCTCGCGATCCCGCTGACCGCCGCATGGTCTCATCATCAACTTGCCGCGAGCATTGTCGGCACTGTGTTGTTGCTGGCGTTCGCGTGGTCGTACCTGTTCCTGGTACCTCTCGGTTGGTGGGGCGCGCGCGGTGCCCGGTACAGCTACCTGATCGTCGGCGAACTTCTCCTTGTGACCGCCGCTGGAACGGCGGACATCGGGTTGAACGGCCTATGGATGCTGATCTTCGTGGCGGCGGCAACAATCATCTTGCTGCCGTCACGCGTGGCGCTGAGCATTGTCGCTGCCTTCGTAGTCACGTCGGCTGTGATGCCACAGGTCATCGGGCCGTGGCACATCAAGGGCGTGCAGTGGAACATGGGCGCGAGCGTCGCACTTGCCTCGCTCGCCGTGTTCGGTTTCTCTCGCCTCATCAGGGCGAACGCGGAGCTTGCCGCCATGCGCGAAGAGGTCGCAACACTCGCGGCCGAACGTGAGCGGATGCGCATTGCCCGCGACCTGCACGACCTGCTTGGCCATTCGCTCACGACCGTCACCGTCAAGGCTGCGCTGGCTGCACGGCTGTTCGATCAGGATCCGGTGCGGGCACGACACGAGATCGCCGAGGTCGAGGTGCTGGCGCGTGAAAGTCTCGCCGATGTGCGCGCGGCCGTTGCGGGCTACCGCGAAGTACGGCTGGCGACCGAACTCGCGACGGCCCGCGAGGTTCTCGAGGCGGCCGGGATCGACGCCCAGTTGCCCGGCGCGGTCGAGGGCATGTCTCCCGAGGTGGGCGGACTCTTCGGCTGGGTGGTTCGCGAAGGTGTGACAAACGTCGTGCGGCACAGCAAGGCGAAATCAGTACGGATCACCCTCGACGCCACCGGCATCGAGATCCTTGACGACGGATCCGGCTGTGCGCGCAAGGCCGGCGAAGTCGCGACGACACATGCGGGCAACGGTCTCGCCGGACTCGCCGAACGAGCCGACGCGCTAGGCGGTCGGTTGGTCGCCGGTCCGGTCGACGGCAGCGCGACTGGCTTCCGGTTGCGCGTCGAAGTGCCGGCCTAGCGATGGCGGACAGCCACGTGATCCGCGTGTTGATGGCAGACGACCAGCACCTCGTGCGGGGTGCGTTGGCCGCGTTGCTCAACCTCGAGCCCGACCTCGAGGTCGTCGCCCAGGTGGGACGCGGCGACGAGGTAGTCGCAGCCGCCCTCGACGTCCGGCCTGATGTTGCAGTGCTGGACGTCGAGATGCCAGGTCTCGACGGACTCGCTGCTGCTGCCGCGCTCGTGTCACAACTCCCGAGTTGCCGAGTGCTGATCGTGACGACCTTCGGGCGGGCCGGTTACCTGCGTCGCGCCATGGAGTCGGGTGCGCTCGGGTTCGTGGTGAAGGACGCGCCCGCGGAGCAGCTTGCTGATGCGGTGCGTCGGGTCGCGCGCGGCGAACGCGTCGTCGACCCGACACTGGCCGCCGCGACGTTGGCTGGTGGTACCAGCCCGTTGACTGCCCGCGAACGCGACTCACTGGCGGCCGCGCGCGACGGCGCGACTATTGCCGACATCGCAAAGCGGTTGTTCCTGAGCGAAGGAACCGTGCGCAACTACCTGTCGTCGTCGATCTCGAAGACCGGCACCCGCAATCGCGTCGAGGCGCTGCGGGTAGCCGAAGACAACGGCTGGCTCTAGCGAATTTCGCAGATGACGTTGCCGCCGGACACCGTCTGACCTGGTTCGGCGGCCAACTCGGCGATGGTGCCGGCGCGATGTGCGGTCAACGGCTGCTCCATCTTCATCGCTTCGAGGACGACGATCAGATCGCCGACCTCGACAGCGTCGCCGTTGCTGACCGCCACCTTCACGATGGTGCCCTGCATCGGGGCGGTGAGTTGGTCGCTGCTGTGCGCGCCGGCCGCGTGCGATGCGGCGCCACGCCGTCGACGAACAGGCGAGCTAGCACCGCGTTGCAACTCTGCCGGCAACACGACCTCGAGCCGCTTGCCGCCTACTTCGACGGTGATGCTCTCTCGTGCTGGTGCGTCGTCCGAGCCGTCGGTGGTCGAAACGTATGGCGCGATCGTGTTGACGAACTTGGTCTCGATCCACCGGGTGTGTACCGTGAAAGGCGTCTCGGGGTCCAAAGGAGCGAACGCGGGATCGTCGACGACCGCACGGTGGAACGGCAGCGCAGTCGCCATGCCCTCGATCTCGAACTCGGCAAGCGCGCGACGGGCTCGGGCGAGTGCTTCCGTGCGAGATGCGCCGGTCACGATCAGCTTCGCTAGCAACGAGTCGAACGCCTGTGGCACGACGGTGCCCGCCGAGACACCGGAGTCGAGCCGCACGCCTGGGCCGGTAGGCGGTCGCCAGACCGTCACCCGGCCGGGAGCCGGAAAGAATCCGCGCCCCGGATCTTCGCCGTTAATCCGGAATTCGATCGAGTGCCCGCGTAGCGGCGGGTCGTCGTACCCGAGCGCTTCGCCGTCCGCGAGCCTGAATTGCTCGCGGATCAAGTCGATACCCGAGACCTCCTCGGAGACCGGGTGCTCGACCTGAATTCGCGTGTTCACCTCGAGGAACGAGATCGTGCCGTCCATCCCGAGCAAGAACTCGCACGTACCCGCGCCGACGTAGTCCGCCGCTCGCAAGATGTTCTTCGACGACGAATACAACGTGGCGACCGCGGCGTCCGAGAGAAACGGCGCAGGCGCTTCTTCAACCAGCTTCTGATGTCGTCGTTGCAGCGAGCAATCACGCGTCGAAATAACCACGACGTCGCCGTGAACGTCGGCAAGGCATTGCGTTTCGACGTGCCGTGGTCGATCGAGGTAACGCTCGACGAAGCACTCGCCACGGCCGAACGCGGTGACTGCTTCGCGCACGGCCGATGCGAATAGTTCAGGTATCTCCTCCAGCGTGCGGGCCACCTTCATGCCCCGACCGCCGCCACCGAATGCCGCCTTGATGGCGATCGGCAGCCCGTACGCGCGTGCGAACTCGACCACCTCGTCGGCGTCTGCTACCGGATTCGCCGTCCCCGGCACGAGCGGCGCGCCGACGCTGTCAGCGATATGGCGAGCCCGGACCTTGTCGCCCAGTGCGTCAATCGCGGCGGCCGGGGGACCGATCCATATCAACCCGGCGTCGACGACGGCGCGGGCGAATGACGCGTTCTCCGCGAGGAAGCCGTACCCGGGGTGTACGGCGTCGACCCCCGAACGCGCAGCGACGGCAAGGATCTTCTCGATCGACAGGTAGCTCTCAGCCGGCGTCAGGCCGCCGAGCGCGTAGGCCTCGTCAGCCGCGCGAACATGGAGCGAGTTGAGATCAGGCTCGGCGTAGACCGCGACGCTCGCCAACTCGGCGTCCCGGCATGCCCTCGCGATGCGAACGGCGATCTCGCCCCTGTTGGCGATGAGAACCCTGCGCACCTGGCCTCCCTCGTTTGCCGGGAGTCTACGGACCTCAGTTCAGGTCGGCTGCGGCCGATAGGGGGACTGTTCCGGAGGCCGCTCGGCATCCCTGCCTCCGCACGCTCCCCGCAAATCTGAGCGGTACTCCGACGCCGGCAGATCGCCCCAATTCGCGCTCAGAAGGTGGTCCTCACGGCCGATAGGCTCGCATGGATACCCCGCCAACGATCGGCGTGCTGTCGCCGTTTGTGAGCGGCTTCTATTTCGGCGGCGTGATCAGGGGTGTCGCAAACGCCGCCGCCGAGGCCGGCGCGCGGCTGGTCGCTATCCAGACCTCCGACCCCGGCGTCGTGTACTCCGAGCGCCCCGACACCGCGCCGCATCCGCACGCCGCGGCGTGGGGGCACCTCGCGGGCTGCATCGTCGTGACAGACGCCGCGACGCCGGCGTACCTCGATGCGATTCGCCAGTCAGGCAAGCCGCTCGTGCTCATTAGCAAGCAGTTGGACGGCGTGGTGTGCCCCATCGTTCAACCCGACAACAAGCAGGGTGTGCGGGAGGCGGTGCGGCACTTGATCGCGCACGGCCACCGCAAGATTGCCTTCGTCGGCATGATGCATCAGGACGACATTCAGGAGCGCCACGCCGCGTACGTCGAGACCTTGATCGAGGCCGGCATCGAACCTGATCCGACCCTGGTCTTCTCCACTGCTGACAACGAAGAGGAGTTCGGCGTGCAAGCGGGCCAGGCCATGCTCGCCGACGGGATGCGGTCGACCGCTGTGATGGTCGCGACTGACGTGAATGCGATGGGCGTCATGTCGGCACTATCCGCGGCCGGCCTCGAGTTGCCGCGTGATCAAGCCATCATCGGATTCGACGACGTCGACGCGGCCACGTTCGTGAAGCCGGCGCTGTCGAGCATCCGCCAGGACTTCGGTGCACTTGGCCGCCTGGCTGCACAGCTGCTGCTCGACAAGCTGGCCGGAATCGATGTTCCCGATGGGCGGCACGAGGCGCCGACGTTGTTTGTGGTGCGCGAATCGTGTGGTTGCGCCGGCGACATCAGCGATTCCGCGGCGCGCGATCACGTGCGACGGACCGCTGCGGCTCGCCGCCGCTGGTTGGAGGAGCAGCTCGACCGCACACTGACCGCCGACACGGGGGCATCCAACCGGCCGGCCACCATCGCGGCGGCCGCATCGTCCATCACCCAACTGCTCGAAGGTGCGTTGAAGGGCAATGCCCTCCCGCCGGAGACGAAGCTGCGCGGTGACCTCGAGGCGTTGTACCAGCGCAGCCCTCGCAACCAAACGATCCGCGGGATCATGGCAGCGGCGCGTGACTGCGGCGCCGACCTCGTGGCAGCACAGGCGACCGACGGTGGTGGCGACGGCGCTCGGCGGGTCGCCGACCAGATCGTGCGACTGATGTTGATGCTGTCGGCGATCCACTCGCAGGATCAGTACAACGAGAGCGCCTATTTCCAGAATGCACTTGGCACGCAATATGCGGTCGCCATGGACCTGCTGCGCAGCCACGAAGAGGACCCGCGTTCGCTGCAGTGGCTCGAGCGCACGTCGGTTCGGGCCGGCTGCCTTGGCCTGTGGTCGGAGGCGCCGGGTGAGCTTGGGGCCGGCGCCGATCCGACTCTTGCCGTCGTCGGCGCCTTCGACCGTGACATTACGTCTGGTCGGCGGCCGCCAGGTCTCGATGAGACTGTCGCAGCCACCGTTTTTCCGCCGATGCAACTGCTCGAGCTTGCCGACGACGACCTCGACGATGTCGTGTTCGTGCTGCCGGTGAAGGTTCGGTCAAGCGACTGGGGCTTGCTCAGCATCGTCGGCCAGATCGACAGCAAGGTCGCCTCCGGTCGCGAGACGTTGAACCAGTGGGCAGCCTTGCTGACGGTTGCTCTCGACCACCAGGCGAACCTGGCGTCGCTTGAAGAGCAGCGCGAGAAGGTCGAGCGGTCGTTTGAACGCGAGCGTGGACTCGTCGAGGAGATCCGACTCAGCGAGGAGCGGTACGCGCTCGCGGCCCAGGCGGCGAGCGGCGGCCTGTGGGACTGGGATCTCGTCAAGGACGAGGTGTTCTACTCCGCGCGCTGGATGGAGCTTGTCGACTGCCCAGCCAATGTGGTCGGCAATACGAGCAACGACTGGTTCGGCCGCGTTCACGAGGACGATCTGCAGGCGCTCCTCCTCGCAATCGAAGAACACGTCGAGGGCCGATCCTCTGGGGTAGAGCTCGAGCACCGCATCCGTCGCGGCGACGGCAGTTACCTGTGGGTGCTGGCGCGTGCACTGGTGATCCGCGGTGCGGACGGCGTGCCCACCCGCATGGTCGGTTCGCTGACCGACGTCCATGAACGCAAGGAGCTGGAAAGCCAACTCCGTCATGCCGCGCTCTACGACCCGTTGACCGGATTGCCGAACCGCACGCTGTTCCTCGACCGCCTGCGGGTCACGATGGCTCGAGCGAACCGGCACGCAGACCAGCACTTCGCTGTGTTGTTCCTCGATCTCGACGGCTTCAAGCTCGTAAACGACAGCCTGGGTCACCTGCTCGGCGACTCGTTGCTCTCGAGTGTTGCCGAACGGATCTCCTCTGACCTGCGGCCGTCCGACACCGCTTCGCGCTTCGGCGGCGATGAGTTCGCGATTCTGCTCGACGACCTGACCGCGCCACACAATCCGGTCGCGGTCGCGGAACGGCTGCAGGAGCGGCTGGCGCGACCGTTTCATGTCGGCGGGCACGAGATCTTCGTGACGGCAAGCATCGGCATCGCCTCGAGTTCAACCGGCTACCAGTCGGCCGAAGACGTGCTGCGCGACGCCGACACCGCGATGTATCAAGCGAAGGCCGACGAGAAAGGCACGCACGCGACGTTCGACGCGGGCATGCACACGCACGCCGTCAGTCGTTTGCGCGTCGAGGCCGAGCTTCGACAAGCGATCGATGGCGGCCAGCTGCGCCTGTACTACCAGCCGATCGTCGCTATCCGCACCGGTCGCACGCTCGCGTTCGAGGCACTCGTTCGCTGGGAGCATCCGACTCGCGGGCTGCTCGCACCCGCAGACTTCTTGCCGGTCGCCGAGGAGACCGGGCTCATCGTGCCGATGGGCCGCTGGATTCTGCGCGAGACATGCCGGCAGATTGCGGCCTGGAAACTCGCGGGCGCGCCCGACGACCTGCGCGTCAGCGTCAACGTGTCGAACAGGCAGTTCTGGCACGGCGGCCTGCTGCAGGACCTCCAGGGCTACCTACGCGAAGTAAATCTCGAACCGCGCAATATCGTGCTCGAGATCACCGAGACCGTCGTCATGTACAACGCCGACCTCGCCGAGCGGATGCTGCTCGAGCTGCACGAGAACGGCTTCGCGCTGCACATCGATGACTTCGGTACCGGGTACTCGTCGCTGCAGGCCTTGCACCGGTTCCCCATTGAGGCGCTGAAGGTCGACCGGTCCTTCGTCTGGGGGCTGGGTACCGACCCGCGCAGCACCGAGCTGGTTCGCACCATCGCGATGATGGCGCGCAACCTGGGCGTCGACGTGATCGCGGAGGGCATCGAGACCAGCGACCAACGCCGGCGCGTCGAGCGGCTCGGGTGCGCGTACGGCCAGGGCTACCTGTTCTCTCGACCGGTGCCTGGCGACATTGCCGGCGGATTCGTGTGCGGCGAGCAACAGGACGCCGTCATCTCCATCGCCTGACCTGGCGCGCGCTGTGCCAGCCGCTCCGACCTTCCGGCGCCGTGCGATCCGCGATTCCGCAGAGATGCAGGTGCGCTCCTCACAGATGCAGCCTCGGAGCCCGAAGGCCTGAATGTGTGAGGAACGGACGCACGGTATCGCCGCGAAACCTGAATGTGTGAGGAGCCGGCGGTGCGCGAAAGCCGGTTGACTATGCTCCCGCGCATGGCTGAGTTCGACCTCCCGCTCGAACAACTGCGCACCTATCGGCCCGCCCTTGCCGAGCCGAGCGACTTCGATCGCTTCTGGGACGACACGTTGGCCGCATCGCCGCCCGGCGCGGCCAGCTTCGAGCCCTTCGACGCAGGATTGCGCGCGATCGAATCGTTCGACGTGACGTTTCCTGGGTTCGGTGGCCAGCCGGTGCGCGGGTGGCTGCACGTACCCGTCGTTCGAGACGGTCCGTTGCCGTGTGTGGTCGAGTACATCGGCTACGGCGGCGGGCGTGGCCTGGCGCATGAGCGCACGCTGTGGGCAGTTGCTGGATACGCACATTTCGTGATGGACACCCGCGGCCAGGGCAGTAGCTGGTCGGTCGGAGACACCCCAGATCCGGACGGCGGGTTGCCGGCCGAACCGGGATTCATGACCCGCGGCGTCGGCGCGGCGGAGACGTACTACTACCGCCGGGTGTTTGTTGATGCCGTGCGGGCAGTCGACGCTGCCCGCTCGCACCCCTTGATCGATCCCGCTCGTATTGCGGTCGCGGGTGGCAGCCAGGGTGGCGGCATTACGATCGCTGCTGCTGCGTTGTGCCATGACCTCGTCGCGGCGATGCCCGACGTCCCATTCCTGTGCAACTTCCGGCGTGCCGTGTCGGTGACCGACGGCAATCCGTACGGCGAGTTGGTGCGGTACTTGCATACGCACCGCGACCGCATCGAGCAGGTCTTTGCTGTGCTGTCGTACTTCGACGGCGTATCTATGGCGGCGCGGGCGTCTGCATCAGGGTTGTTCTCGGTCGCGCTGCGCGATCCGATCTGCCCGCCGTCAACGGTGTTCGCGGCGTACAACGCCTACGCCGGCCCGAAGCGCATCGAGGTGTACGACTTCAACGAGCACGAAGGCGGCGGCGCCTTCCACCAGCGCACTCAACTGAACTTCGCCCGAGAAGTCTTCGCCTAGCTGCGGGAGCGCCACTCGCGGCGAGGGCTTAGCGGACCCGCGCCCAGGGATGTTCTCCACTTCGACACCGGTTCCGGAGCGGCCGCTACAGCACGAGTTGTGACCATCTCGAGAGCGATGACAACGGCGGCCAGCTCATCGTCGTCCGGGCGGCCTCTTGTAACGCGCACAGGTTCAGTCACAGCGGAATGTTTCCGTGCTTCTTCGGCGGCAACTGATCGCGCTTGGTACGCAACAATCGCAGCGCGCGGGTGACCTCGAGCCTGGTGTGCGACGGCGCGATCACCGCGTCGACATACCCGCGATCCGCTGCGATGTAGGGATTAGCGAGATGGTCTTCGTACTCGGTTGCGTACGCGACGCGGTCTGCCTCCGGTGAAGCAGACGAAGCTAATTCCTTGCGGTACAAGATGTGCACGGCACCTTGCGCTCCCATGACCGCGATCTGCGCCGTCGGCCAGGCGAGGTTCACGTCGGCGCGCAGATGCTTGCTGCCCATGACGTCGTAAGCGCCGCCGTAAGCCTTGCGGGTGATGACCGTCACCTTCGGAACGGTCGCCTCTGCGTAGGCGAACAGCAGTTTCGCGCCGCGCCGGATGATGCCATTCCATTCTTGTCCCGTGCCCGGCAAGAACCCCGGCACATCGACGAACGTCAGAATCGGGATGTTGAACGCGTCGCACGTACGCACGAAGCGCGCGGCCTTCTCCGACGCATCGATGTCGAGACACCCGGCGTAGTGCATCGGCTGGTTGGCCACCACGCCTACTGACCGGCCATCCACCCGGCCGAGACCGCAGACGATGTTCGGCGCGAACAGCGCCTGTGTCTCGAGAAACTCGCCATCATCGAGCACGGCCGCAATGACCGTGTGGATGTCGTAGGGCTGGTTGGCGGCGTCGGGTACCAGTATGTCGAGCGCGAGATCGGCGTCGGTGATATCCGAGGCCGACGAGGAAGGAAACACCGGCGCGTCATCGACGTTGTTCGACGGGAAGTACGACAGGAGAGCTTTCGCGAAGTCGAGCGCATCGGTCTCGTCCGAGGCCATGTAGTGCGCCACACCCGACCGCGAGTTGTGCGTACGCGCGCCACCGAGTTCTTCGAACTCGACGTCCTCGCCGGTGACGGTCTTGATGACGTCAGGGCCGGTGATGAACATGTGCGACGTCTTGTCGACCATGATGATGAAGTCGGTGATGGCGGGCGAGTAGACGGCGCCGCCCGCACATGGTCCGAGCACCAAAGACACCTGCGGGATCACGCCAGACGCGATCGTGTTGCGGTAGAAGATTTCGGCATACAACCCCAGCGATACGACACCCTCTTGAATGCGCGCGCCGCCTGAGTCGTTGATGCCGATGACCGGGCAACCGACCTTCATCGCGAGGTCCATGATCTTCACGATCTTCTCGCCGAACACCTCGCCGAGGCTGCCGCCGAACACGGTGAAGTCTTGGGAGAAGACGCACACTTGGCGACCGTCGATGGTGCCGTAGCCGGTGATGACACCGTCGCCGTACGGACGGTTCGACGCCTGGTCGAAAGCGACCGAGCGATGCCGCGCCAGGCGATCGAGTTCGACGAACGAGTCGGGGTCGAGCAGGGCATCGATGCGTTCGCGCGCGGTCCCCTTGCCCTTCGCGTGCTGGCGCTCGACGGCGGCCGCCGATCCTGCGTGCACCGCCTCGACGTCGCGGCCTAGTAGGTCGGCGAGCTTGCCCGCGGTGGTGTGCGGGTCGACCCCGTCGACGCTCATGCAGTCCTCCTGTGCAGGGCTCGTCCATCTAGGGGCTGGTCCGTCTGGGGCGACAGTACGCCGCCAGTACGCTGTGCCCGTGTCGGTGCCGCAGTCTGCGAACGAGTCGGGCTCGCTGCCGCCGGAACCTGTCGCCCGGGAGCGTGCCCGGCTCGAGATGCCCGAGCCGTTGCGCCGCGACGTCCGATTGCTCGGCGAGCTGCTCGGCCAGGTTCTGCGCGAGTACGGCGGCGACGATCTTCTAGCGGACGTCGAGGAGCTGAGGCACGCGGTTATCGACGCGCGGACCGGGGCCGGGCCTCCCGAGAACGTGGTGGCCCTCGTGCGGAGCTGGTCGCTCGCCCGGGCCGAAGAGGTGGCTCGCGCGTTCACGGTCTACTTCCACCTGGCCAACCTCGCCGAGGAACATCACCGCGTGCGCGTTCTGCGGTCGCGCGATGTGGGGGAGGGCCGCGCCGGAGACTCGCTGGCTTCATCGGTGGCCGAGGTCCGCCGCCTCCACAGTGAAGAGCGAGTCGTCAGCATCGTCGATGGCTTGCTGCTCCACCCGGTCTTGACCGCGCACCCGACCGAGGCTCGCCGGCGTGCGGTGGTGACCGCGATCTCGCGGGCAGGCGAGCAGCTCGATCGGATCGACGACCCTCGGGGCGGCGCCGGCGAGCAGGCCGACGCCCGCCGCCGGCTGCTGGAGGAAATCGACATCCTCTGGCGCACCGCACACTTGCGTGCCACCGCCGTCGACCCGCTCGACGAGGTGCGCACCGCGATGGCCGTCTTCGACGAGACGCTGTTCCGCGTCGTCCCCACTCTTTATCGCGGACTCGACCACGTGCTGCTCGGCGACCGCTCGGGCACCGTGACCCCCGCCGCCCATCCGTTCTTTCGCCTCGGCAGCTGGATCGGCGGCGACCGCGACGGAAACCCGAATGTGACCGCACAGATCACCCGCGAGGCGTTGGAGATCCAGTCAGGTCACGTGCTGCTGGCTCTCGAGCGGGCCGCTACCCGCATCGGTCGCACGCTCACTGCCGAGGCCGCGACGACACCACCAAGCGTGCAGTTGAGTGCGGCGATCGACGATGCTCGGCGCGACCATCCCGAGTTGATCGGCGGCCTCGCGTTGCGCGCGCCCGACGAACCGCACCGGCTCTTCGTGCTCTACACGGCAGCCCGTCTCGAGGCGCGGCGTCTTGGCGAGGCCGGCGGCTACCGGCGTCCCGATGAATTGATTGAGCAGCTCGTGCTTGTGCAGGAGTCGCTTGCACAGGCCGGCGCGCACCGGTTGGCGTTCGGTGAGCTGCAGCACTTGATCTGGCAGGCGCGCACCTTTGGGTTCCACCTCGCCGAGCTCGAGGTGCGTCAGCACAGCGGCGTGCACGCTCGTGCGTTAGAGGAGCTACACGCTGGCGGCGATATATCGGCAATGACGGACGAGGTGCTTGAAACCATCCGTGCGGTGGCGTGGCTGCAAGACGAGTACGGCGTTGACGCGTGCCGTCGCTACGTCATTAGTTTCACGACATCGGCGGCCGACATCGCGGCCGTGTTCGAGCTTGCGTCGATCGCGACGCAGGGCGAGCCACCGGTGCTCGACGTCGTCCCGCTGTTCGAGACCCAGGACGACCTGCAGCGATGCGTCGACGTGCTCGACGAGGCGTTGCAACTTGCGCCCGTGCAGGCCCGGCTGGCCGCTAATGGTCGCCGGCTCGAGGTGATGCTCGGCTACTCCGACTCTGCGAAGGACGTCGGGCCGGTGTCCGCGACCCTGGCTTTGTACGACGCGCAAGGAGCGCTCGCGGCGTGGGCGAAGCGGCGCAGCATCACGTTGACGCTGTTCCACGGACGAGGTGGCGCACTGGGTCGCGGCGGCGGGCCGGCCAACCGTGCGGTGCTGAGCCAAGCTCCCGGATCGGTCGACGGCCGTTTCAAGGTGACCGAGCAGGGCGAGGTGATCTTCGCTCGCTACGGGCACCCGGTGATCGCGCACCGACACCTCGACCAGGTCGCGGCCGCCGTCGTGCTGGCCTCGACGCCGGCGGTCGAAGAACTCGTGGCTGCTGCGGCGACAAAGCACCGGTCCACCTTCGAACAAGTCAGCGATGCGGCTCGCACCGCCTATCGCGACCTGGTCGGCACCGACCGGTTCGCCGAATTCTTCGCCGCCGTCAGCCCTCTTGCTGAGATCGGCTCGCTGCGCATCGGCTCGCGGCCTTCGAGGCGGACGGCGGGCAGCGGACTCTCCGATCTGCGTGCGATCCCGTGGGTGTTCGCGTGGTCGCAGACCCGCGCGACACTGCCCGGTTGGTACGGCCTCGGCAGTGGGCTCGAAGCGGTTGGCGACGTCTCAGTTTTGCGGGCCGCCTATGACGAGTGGCCGCTGTTCACGACGATGCTCGACAACGTCGAGATGTCGCTGGCCAAAGCCGACCGTGACATTGCCCAACGCCACCTTGTGTTGGGCGGTCGCCCGGACCTTGCCGAGACGATTCTGGCCGAGTTCGACCGCACGACCTCATGGCTGCTACGTGTGCTCGGCCAGGAGAAGCTTCTCGAGAAGCACAGCGTGCTGGGCCGCGCGGTCGAACTGCGAAACCCTTACGTCGATGCACTTTCGCACCTTCAACTGCGCGCCCTCGAGGCGTTACGGGCCGGCATCGACGACGACGACGAACGTGAGCGCACGCAGCGGCTGCTGCTGCTCGCGGTCAACGGGGTTGCGGCCGGTCTGCAGAACACGGGCTGAGTTGTGACGTCGCCCTGGACCGACCTCGAACGGCCACCCCTGTCGGTTCGGGCGCTGTCGCGCGGGCTCGTCGACTACGGCATCTGGCGTGAGATCAGGGTCGTCGAAGAGACCGGTTCGACCAACGCGGACGTCGTGGGGTTGGCGCGGTCGGGAGCTGCGGCTGGTCTCGTACTGATCGCAGAGCACCAGACCGCCGCGCGAGGGCGGCTGGATCGCGGATGGTCCGCGCCGGCGCGGTCGGGCCTGACGTTCTCGATGTTGCTGCGACCCTCCGATGTGACGCCCGACGTGATGCCAGACCTGCAAGTCGGGTTGCCACCGCTGGCGTCAGTTGCGGTGCCCCCTGCTCGGTGGAGCCTGTTGCCATTGGTCGTCGGCGTCGGCATTGCATCGGCGTTGCGGCGAGTGGCCGAGGTCGACATCGAGCTGAAGTGGCCGAACGATCTGATGATCGGAGACCGCAAACTCGCCGGGATTCTCGCCGAGGTCGTCGACGACGCGGTGGTCGTCGGCGTCGGACTCAACGTCACCCTGCGCGAGGCCGAATTGCCAGTGCCTACAGCGATTTCTCTCGCACTGGCCGGTGCGAGCACGACCGATCGTGACACGTTGCTGCGGGCGGCGTTGCGGGGGATCGGTGACGAGTACCTCGCGTGGCGCCGCGTCGAGGGCGATGGTGAGCTCAGCGTGCTGCCGCGGTACCGCCAGCTGTGCGTGACGCTAGGGCGCGACGTCCGCGTCGACCTCGGCGGCGATTCGCTCGAGGGTCGCGCGGTCGACATCAACGCTGACGGGTCGCTCGTCGTCGAGAGCTCAGCGGGACGCCGATCAGTGAGCGCCGGCGACGTAATCCACGTCAGGTAGAGCACCGAAGTGGGCGGGTTGCCGCCTAGGTCAGGTCGGGCGGCATCCACCCACGAGGCTCGGCTGGTTGATCGGGCGGATCGGTGAAGGTGAGTTGCCACCACCCGACGTCCCGCCATTTCTTGTGCTTGAAGCCGACGTTGCGAAAGACGCCAACTGGCGTGAGTCCGAACACCTCGTGGAAGCCCACGCTCGCGTCGTTCGGGAGGGTGATGCCGGCGAACACGCTGACGTAGCCGAGGTCGCGGACCAGGGGCAGCAACGAGCCGTACAACAGCCGGCCGACGCCGCGGCCGCGCTCGCTCGGCGCGACGTAGACCGAGACGTCGGCCGACCAGCGGTAGGACGCCCGGGTCTTGTGGAGCGAGGCGTAGCAGTAGCCGACCACGGCGCCTTCGCGGACGGCGACGAGCCACGGCAGCCGCGGAGTCGCGAGCATCCGCGCCTCGAAGTCGGCGGCCGTTGGCGGAGTCTCCTCGAAGGAGATGGCGGTGTCCAGCACGTAGGGCCGGTAAATGCCGGCGATGGCGGCAGCGTCGGCGGTCGTCGCCGCCCGAACGGTCACAGGGTCAGGCATGGGGAGATTTTGTCGGCCCTGCGGCGGGAAGGCGAGCGCAATTCGCGCCGACATGGAACGATGCGGGGCATGGCGATGAATCTGTCGGACGGCGAAGAAGTTGTCCTCGACCTCCACCCGCACTGGGGCCGGCTTTTCCTGCCGGTTTTGGTGCTCTTGCTGGCCTGCCTGTTAGCCGGGTTCGGCGTTGCGCTGATCCCCAAGGGCGGCGGCCAGCAGATCGAGCGATGGATCCTCATCGCCATCGCCGCCGTGGTGGTGATCTGGCGGACAATCCTGCCGTACTTGCGCTGGTTGACGACGAAATACGTGCTCACGACCGACCGGCTCGTCATCCGTAGCGGCATCATGGCGCGCCACGGCCGCGACATCCCGCTGAACCGGATCAACGACGTGTCGTTCTCCGAGACGGTGCTCGAACGAATGCTGCGCAGCGGCACCCTGGTTGTCGAGTCGGCGGGTGACAACGGGCAGATCTCGCTGACCGACGTGCCGAAGGTCGAGCACGTGCAGCGTGAGGTGTACCGCATGGTCGACCAGAACCTCGGTCGGACCGGTGGAACAAGCATGGCGGACGGCGGGCGGGCTGGGCGCAGTCTTGCTGCTGACCCGAAGGCGGCCGACGAGGCTCCTGGGCAACACTGAACTGCGGCGTACTGTCGATCGTATGAGCTCTGTTTCAACGCCTGACGCCGGGCAGTCCGGCGTATTGATGTGGCGGCCCACAGAACACATCGTCGAACTCACCCTCGACCGGCCGGGCGCGTTGAACGCGGTCTCGACTGAGCTCGCTTCACACCTCGGCGGGGCGCTGCGCGCGCTCGCCGCGGACGCCGCCGTCCGCGCTGTCGTTCTGTCATCCTCTCAAGAGCGAGCGTTCTGCGTCGGCGCCGACCTGAAAGAGCGCGCCGGATTCAGCAACGAGCAACTGCTCGCCCAACGCCCGGTCATCAGGGGGATGTTCGCGGCGCTGCTCGATCTTCCGATGCCGGTAATTGCCGCTGTGGGCGGGTTCGCGTTGGGTGGCGGCTTCGAGCTCGCGCTGTCGTGTGACCTGATCGTCGCCGACGAGACTGCGGTCTTTGGCCTCACGGAAGTCACCGTCGGGTTGGTGCCCGGCGGCGGTGGTACTCAGTTGCTGGCCCGTCGTATCGGCGCCGGGCGGGCAGCCGACTTGGTGCTGACCGGTCGCAAGGTCGATGCGCCGGAGGCGTATCGACTCGGCATCGTCGACCGTCCCGCGACAGACGTGCACGTCAGGCAACTGGCGTTGGACGTGGCCGCCACGATCGCAGCAAACTCACCTCTCGCCGTCCGGTATGCGAAGCACGCATTGCGCAACGGGCTCGACATTCCGTTGCACGATGGCCTCGAAATCGAGGACGCCGCGTGGCGGGCCGCGGCGATGTCGGCGGACCGTCGTGAGGGGATCAACGCCTTTACCGAAAAGCGTGCGCCGAGGTGGACGGGGCAATGAGCGATCTTCCTTCGCGCATCAGCCTTCGCGAGGTCGGTCCGCGCGACGGTCTACAGAACGAAGCGCCGGTATCGACTGCGGCGAAGGTGGAGTTGGTTGATGCTTTGTCAAGCACGGGCGTGGGCCGCATCGAGACCGTGAGCTTTGTTTCGCCGCGCGCGATTCCGCAAATGGCAGACGCCGATGAGGTGTGGGCGTCGATCTCGCGTTCGGCCTCGATCACGTACTCCGCACTGGTGCCGAATCTGCGGGGGGCGGTGCGCGCGCTCGACGCCGGATGTCGGGTCATCGAGATCGTGGTGTCTGCCTCGAACACACACAATCTCGCGAACGTGAATCGCTCGACAGAGGAATCGCTCGACGACATCGCTCGAGTGATTTCCCTTGCGCACGAGCAGGGTGCGGCCTGCCATGTGACGGTCGCGACGGCGTGGGGGTGCCCGTACGAGGGCGACGTACCGGTTAGCCGGGTCGTTTCGGTGGCTAGCCGCGCGGTTGCCGATGGTGCCGACGGGCTTTCGTTCGGAGACACCACCGGCATGGCGACGCCGACGCGGGTCACCGAGCTCGTTGGTTCGATGCGGATGGCGGTCGCGGACATTCCGATGAACCTGCACTTCCACAACACGCGGGGGACTGCCTTGGCGAACGTGTTAGCGGCGTTGGAACTCGGCGTCGCCGACTTCGACGCGAGCGTCGGCGGACTTGGCGGATGTCCTTACGCACCAGGGGCTTCTGGCAATCTGGCGACTGAGGAACTGGTCTACATGGTCGAAGACATGGGGGTGGCGACCGGCGTTGATCTCGAAGCGCTCATCGATGTTGCAGCGCAGGCGGAACGTATCGTCGGTCGTGAGTTGCCGTCGCAGGTTCTGCGAGCGGGGCCGCGCACGCGCCGCTCGACGTTCTCGCCCGGCTAGCCCCAATACCGTTCAGTTAAGGTTACACGGGTGTAGTTTGGGGGCATGCCTCGTGCTGGTTGGAAGAAGCCGGAGTCGGATCGTCGGCTGTCGGA
>Ga0208717_1000118_pt1 | contig 41904 bp, 40 predicted proteins | sample NGESurF53shallow_FD_184489 | JGI IMG/M metagenome (GOLD analysis project Ga0208717, IMG submission 184489) | Arctic peat soil microbial communities from Barrow, Alaska - NGEE Surface sample F53-3 shallow (SPAdes) | ecosystem: Environmental > Terrestrial > Soil > Wetlands > Peat ... | reverse complement strand
CTTAATAATATGTGTAGTGGCGCATGCAGCCAATGTTCACGATAGTAAAGGGGCAAAAGAAGTATTTGATTGTTTATATGAATTGCGTTTTGATGAGAGCCTGCTGGAAAAAATATTAGCAGATGGAGGGTATGAAGGAGATATTGCTAAGTATTTAAAAAAGAAAATGAATATCCCTTTAGAAGTAGTTAAACGCAGCGACAGTGGCAGTTGGCAGATAATACCTAAACGTTGGATAGTAGAAAGAACCTTTGCATGGCTTTTAAATTTCAGAAGATTGGTAATGGATTACGAACGGACTAAAGAGTCTGCTATTAGTTTTGTATACATAGCAATGCTTAATCTAATTGGGGAAAAATTTAATTAACTCAAACAGCTTCTAAGTCTTTCTCATGTTTTAGATTTGGAATATCAATCCACAACACGGCTTTTCAAGGCTGTGTTTGATTTTAAAAGGAAAAAAATGAAAAAATATATTTATTCCATCGTTATTGCTTTTCTTATCTTGAATTCTGACTGTATAGCTCAGACGAAAACTGAAAATCTTGTAATTGTTACTTTAGATGGAATGAGATGGGAGGAAGTTTTTGGTGGTGCAGATTCCGCTATTTTAAAAAACAAAGAATTTACAAGGGACAGCGCAGGCACCAGTTCCAAATTTTGGGATAATGATATAAATACCAGGAGAAAAAAATTGTTTCCTTTTTTATGGGGCACGGTAATAACTAAAGGGCAATTGTATGGCAATCGCTGGAAAGGTAATGATGTAAATAATGCCAACCGTTATTGGTTTTCGTATCCTGGATATAACGAAATCTTTACCGGCTATCCTGATACAGCTGTAAATTCCAACGATAAAGTTTTAAACAAAAATATAAATGTACTTGAATATCTCAATCGCCAGAATTCCTACCATGACAAGGTTGCAGCCTTTTCATCATGGGATGTCTTTCCCTACATTTTAAATAAATGGAGAAGCGGCATTTATGTTAACAGCGATACAGATTCATTACCTTACACAACGGATAAATTTAAGTTGATTGATGATATAGAATCTCTCTCTACACGACCTGTTGGTGTTCGGCCTGACATACTAACCTACATCGCTGCACGAGAATACATGAAGGAAATGAAACCGAAGGTTTTATACATAGCTTTTGACGAAACGGATGATTTGGCTCATGCAGGAATGTATGATTTGTATCTCGGAAGCGCACATGCTGAAGACGGGATGCTGGAAGATTTATGGAAATATATTCAATCAACGCCTCAATATAAAGACAAAACCACCCTGATTGTAACATGCGATCATGGCAGGGGAGATAATCCGAAAGAGAACTGGACAAGTCATGGAGAAAAAATTGCAGATGCAGGACAAATATGGGTCGCAGCAATTGGTCCCGACACAAAAATGAAAGGTGAAGTAACCACCAAAGAGGTTTTATACCAGGCACAATTAGCTGGGACATTCGCCAAAATTCTTGGATTTACTTTCACTGCAAATCACCCCGTTGCCAATCCAATTGAAAGCATTTATAAATAATACATTAAAAATGAATTCTTTAATATGAATGAAACAGAAGCTATACAAATAGCACATGAAATAATAACTCTTTATCAATTGTATGGCAACAAAGATTATATAGGCGAACCGGTTTCACAAATTGAACATATGTGCCAGTGCGCCCAGTTTGCTGAAAAAGAAAAATATGATGATGAAGTAATCCTTGCAGCCTTTTTTCATGATATAGGCCATTTATGTGAACACATAATGGAGGTGGATTACATGGACGACTACGGTATTGTTGATCACGAAAAAATAGGCGCTGAGTATTTGCATAGCAAAGGTTTTTCAAAAAGAATTACAAAGCTTATTGAATCTCATGTAGCCGCAAAGCGTTATCTCACGTATAAAAATCCTGGCTATTACAACAAGTTGTCCGAAGCAAGTAAAAGCACTTTGAATTTTCAGGGTGGGCGGATGGATGAAAAGGAAGCAAGAGATTTTGAAAGAGAAGAATGGTTCACTCTATATATTACCTTAAGAGGCTGGGATGAAAAAGCAAAAGAAGAACATGTTCCTATACCCGATTTGCAACGATATAAGAACTTGATGATTAATCACCTGCTAAAAAAATAAACTAATGAGTATTGAACTGGTTGTATTTGATATTGCCGGCACTACAGTAGCTGATAAAGGTAATATTAATGATGTTTTCAGAAAGGCTTTTTCAAATTCTGGAATAGAAGATGTAGATGCAGCAGATGTGGATGAAGTAATGGGATACAGAAAAAAAGAAGCAATAAGAATAATTGTTGCAAAATATAAACCAGGCTTTGAAAACGATGCCGTATTTATAGACACTATTCACGAATATTTTACCAGGCAAATGGTAAAATATTATGAAACATGTGAAGGACTTTCGCCGTTACCTTATGCTGAAAAAGTATTTAAGGAATTGCAGGCAAACAAAGTGAAAGTGGCTCTCAATACAGGTTTCACAAGGGTGATTACTGTGCCTATATTGAAAAGACTTAATTGGGATTCTGCATCTTTCATAGACGAAGTTATCTGTAGTGATGAAGTTCCGGAAGGAAGGCCTTATCCTTTTATGATAGAAAAGCTTATGCAAAAATTGAATATTAGTTATGCGGAAGATGTGGCAAAGGTTGGTGATACAAAAGTTGATATTGAAGAAGGCCGGAATGCAGGATGTGGGATAGTAGTTGGAGTTACTACCGGAGCTTATACAAAAGAACAGTTAATGAAATATCAGCCAGACCACATTATAGATTCATTAGAGCTTTTACCTTCATTAATTTTTTGACAAGTGCAGCCAGTGTCAATACCACTTACTAAAAATAAATACCGCGATACGTATGTTGCCATCTTTGCATCTGTTATTACTTTCTTAACTTATGCATCCGTATATGCATTCAGGAAACCATTTACAGTTGGTAGTTTCAGCAAAGCCCCGCTTATATTTGGCATGGACTATAAAGATGCATTAGTAATAACGCAGGTACTTGGCTATATGTTCAGCAAGTTTTATGGAATAAAATTTATTGCTGAATTAAAAAGATTTGGCAGAGGTAAACTAATCCTTTTGCTGGTCGGCATTTCATGGATGGCGTTATTGCTTTTCGCTGTAGTACCGGCGCCCTTTAATATTATCTTTTTATTAATTAATGGCTTCCCGTTAGGTATTATCTGGGGTATTGTTTTTTCTTTTGTTGAAGGAAGAAAAGCAACGGATTTTATTGGCGCATCTCTTGCTGTGAGTTTTATTTTTTCATCAGGATTTGTAAAATCAGTTGCAAAATATTTACAGGTAAGCTTTAACATTAGTGATTGGTGGCTCCCTTTTACGACAGGTCTCGTTTTCATAGTACCCTTATTACTTTTTGTTTTTTTATTGGAAAAAATTCCTCCGCCTTCTGAAGAAGATATTGAAAGCAGGATTGTTCGTTTACCCATGAATAAAATGGAAAGAAAAAAGTTTTTTAATGAATTTAAATACGGACTGATACTGCTCGTTATACTTTATGTTTTCTTAACGGTCTTTCGCGACATCAGAGATAATTTTGCTGCTGATATATGGAAGGAACTGGGCTTTGGTAATGAGCCGTCTGTTTTTACGGCAACGGAAGTGCCGATCACTATAATTGTATTAATAATGATTGGCAGCATGATTATCATACGCAATAACAAGAGAGCATTAGTTATAACTCATATCATTATTGTTGCAGGTTTTTTATTAGCAGGTATCAGTTCCTGGATGTTTATCAATCATTATCTTTCACCCTTTATGTGGATGACTTTAGTTGGCCTTGGATTATATATGGGCTACATTCCGTTTAACTGTATTTTGTTTGAAAGGCTTATTGCGACTTTCAGGAATGGCGGCAATGTTGGTTTCTTAATTTATATAGCCGATTCATTTGGTTATTTAGGAAGTGTGGTCGTTATCATCAGTAAATCTGTTTTTAGTAATAAATTAGCATGGGCAACTGTATATTCTAACGGTGTTATGTATTTGTCAATTATTGGTGTTGTCGGAACACTTATGGCATTACGTTATTTTAATAGAAAATTTAAAAGGAATAATGTTATTCATTTTAAATATGAAGAGCCGGAAATTATATCTTTAAGCATTTAAATTTTAAACAATCCAGGTCTCTCTTCCCGATAGATATCGGAAGAGTGGCGTTGGGGTGAAACCTTATATGAGTAAATCAGCAATAGTAATAGGAGCAGGCATTGTTGGCTTAGCCACTGCGAGGGCGCTTTCTTTGAATGGCTTTACTGTAACCGTCATTGAAAGATCTGGCAAAGCGGTTGGCGCTTCTATAAGAAATTTTGGAATGATATGGCCTGTTGGGCAGCCGGATGGAACTATGTATAGCCGGGCATTTCGCAGCAGGAATGTATGGAAAGAAATTGCTGATACAACAGGCATCTGGTACGATGAGTGTGGCAGCATTCATCTTGCTTATCATGAAGATGAATGGACAGTTTTGCAGGAGTTGTACGAAGCTTTTAATAAAAATGATCGTCCCGTTAGTTTAATGAATCCCTCGCAAATAGGGAAAAAAATCGATGGTGTTAATCCCGTTAATTTAATAGGAGGATTGTTTAGCAACACAGAAATGATTATAGACCCGAGAGAAGCGATTGCTACTTTGCCTGTTTATTTAGCTGAAGTCCACAATGTTCATTTTATATGGAATAAAAATGTATCAGCAGTTGAGAAGAATAAAGTAATTGTAGCCGATGAAATAATGCAGGCTGATATTATTTGTGTTTGCTCTGGCGCTGATTTCGAAACATTATTTCCCGAAAAATTTACTGAACTGCAACTAACTAAATGCAAACTACAGATGATGCGGTTCATCAATACTAAAGAGCCATTCAGAATAGGAACATCTTTATGTGGTGGATTGTCATTAATACATTATGAAAGTTTTAAAGCTGCAACATCATTGCCATTACTTAAAGAACGATATCAAAATGAATTAAGCGATTACCTACATTTAGGCATCCACGTTATGGTTTCTCAAAATGGGAAAGGTGAGCTCACTGTCGGTGATTCACATGAATACGGATTAACTTTTTCCCCATTCGATGAAACTTATATCAATAATTTAATTATAACCTATCTTAAAACATTTGCGCTTACGGACACCTGGAAACTTATCCAGTCATGGCATGGAATTTATCCAAAAATGATTAATGGAAAAACAGATATTTTTCTGCAGGCCGGAGAAGGAGTATTCATTATTAATGGACTTGGAGGCGCTGGAATGACATTGTCTTTTGGTTTTGCTGAAGAGATTGTGGATATGATCTGTTAAGTCTGATGTTGGTGATAGCCGTGCTGCAAAACCACCCGCACGGACAGACACCCCGGCTGCTCCTTTAGTCCTGGTAATTTTTTTAATTTGAGAGGGAAACCCGACGGCAAAAAAACAATCACTTTACAAAACAAAAAATGAGTTTCTATTAAAAACTTATATTTATAATATAGTTGCGCTGAACGATTGAAACCACCTGCCAGTTTCTAATTCAAACGAGAAATAAAATTAACTTTATAACTAACAATAAACTGTAGTGGAAAATAATCATTCTTTCGGTTTCTTGCGGACAACAGCTTTAATAGCATTGTTGTTTGGGGCAGTGGGTTCACTTTATTTTATTATCAATGCAGGACGTAACAATAGTTCTATTTTGCTATCAGCACTTTTTGTTATTTGGGTGCTTTCGCCATTTATCGCATTCTTAATTGCTAATTCAATTTCTAAAAGTTGGTCGTTTCTTACACGTAAGACTATTTACTGGTTGATGCTAATTGTAACGGTTGGGTCTTTAATTTTTTATAGTGCATTTAAGATACCAGGTACTAAACGCACTTTTATATTTCTTATCGTTCCTTTAATATCGTGGCTACTTATGATAATAGTTATATTGGTGACAATAAGATTATTAAGAGGGAAAACCGAAGGCAAAATATCAGCAGCAAACAGCAACTAATTTTTGCACTCTTTTTATTTTGGTATGTTTATCAATTTTAACGATTAGATAGGATCATCCCGATAATTCTTTAGATATCTATTTTCTGTAATTCAGGAAATGGATTTTTATTAGGTCAAAGGTTGAGGAAGGATTTTTTAGGTTTAAAGAGTTTATTATTTTGAGGTTTATGCAAAGCTATCTCCTTCAGTTTATAGATACAACTGATAACACCGGTATTGTTTTGCTTTTATCCAGTTCGCTTAAGTTGGGAACTGACGATTCGTTTGCTGATGATGGAAGCATTAGCCGTGATCATTCCAAAAAATATCCAGGCAATTTCTGTGGCCTGGGTTCTGGCTTTAACTTTATTAAGCAAGTAATGATTTTTTTCATTGCCAAAACTTCCTTCAAGTACGGTGGCTCTCACGGTGCTTAGTACTGATCGCATGGTAGCTTTTTGTTCCTGGAGTTTTCCTTGTTTACCCTTGGGGATAAAACTTGTTGCAATGGTAAGGCTGTTGCAGTATCTCCTGTTTTCATTGGTGGCATAAATGGCATCTGCTGCCAGTTGACTGCATTTGCCAAAATGTTTTTGATGGAAAGCAACGGATTGCTTTAGGCGGGTACCTTCATTAAAATTTTCATAGCTAAGATGTTCTATAAAACTCAAACCCCCTACCTGCACTTTATGAACCTTAGCTCCAAACTCCACAGGCTTTATTTCTTTGCCTCTTATTATGGCTCTCACATGCGGCTTGTGTAACGATACAATCCTTTGTTTTACATTTTCTCTGTTGCCATAAAGAAGTTCGTGCTGCTGGCTGTGTATGGTTTTGATATGGCTAATCAGCTTTCTTTCTTTGCCACTTAATCTAAATTCATGGCGGATCTGAAGTTCTTGTAGTCCTTCGAGTAGCCGTAACAGGTATTTTAGTAATTGCTTGCGGAGTTTTTTGTCCTGGCGCTTGCTCTTTTTGCGATTTCTCTGATAACCCAGGTAATTTTTCTTATGCTTATGGTAATTACTGCGGCTGGTTCGCAACTTCAATAATTTACGCTTCCCTTGTATTGTCTGATATACTTTTACAATGCTCTCCCACAAGAGCTTTACATCCGTAGGATAACGGATATTACTTTCGTATACCGTGGCATCCATCATGGTTACATGCGTTTGTTCCATATAAGGCTTCCACGACCTGATCAACACCCCTTGCAATTCTTTGATATCAAGATGCCTGGCAACATAGCATCGCCACCAACTCACCAGGTTCTTATCCTTAATTCGCCGGGCATTTAATTGAACACCACAAAAATATTGCATGCACCAATCTGTATTCAACGGTCAATCAGCATCTCATCACTCAGGCAGGTATAATGTTTCAATATTAGTAATGCTATCCCACCTTCTACTTTTAAAAATGGTTTACGTCCACGACCGCTTCTATTTTGAGGAGGTGAAGGAATTTTTGACGCTAACTCTTTAAAAGGAATACTGCGCTGCAATCTGCCTAAATCACTTTGATAAAATGCATCTTCCAGAATACAAGGCGTTTGTAAAAATAATGGGTTGTAGTACATTTGAACAGTTATTTTGCTGCCTCACTTTGTGCACTTTTTGTGCCATTGTGGGGCTTTTTTATAACTGTTCACATCTTATAACTCAATGTGAGTAACTATTTCAAATTATCAGGCAGACCCTAGATAAATCCTGCCCCTAAAGCAATAGCAATAATAAAAAGCATGATTGCAACAGTTACTTGTATAAACTTCAGGGTAATTTTTTTCAATAATTTTTTGGCAAGTAATGAACCGCCTATGGCTGCAAGTGTTGCTGCCAAAACATAGCTCATCTTTTCATGCAGGCCGGTTTCGGAAAATCTTGTTGCGTAAACAGAAAGCCTTGTAATGTCTATAAAAACAGATAGGGCTGCGGCTGAAGCAATGAATGCCTCCTTTGATAAACCGGCTTTAATTAAAAAAGCACTTCTTAATGCACCCTGATGGCCTGAAAGACCACCAAAAAAGCCGCTTAGTAAACCACCTATTGGCAAACTATTTTTATTAAGTTGTATTCTTTGTAAAGATGGGATAAGATCTAATAGTGCAAAGCCGATGAGTAAAATGGCTATAATGAATTTTACAGGAGTTACTTCAAATAGCCTGCTACCAATCGTATAGGAATAAAGCGCAGAGAGATTAGAAATTTTCAACAGCAGCCATGCACCTGCAAAAGATGCAAGTATTGCAGGGAAACCAAAACGAAGCAAAACTGTTTTATCGGCATTTTTACCAACAAGGCTTACAATGATAATGTTATTAAAAAAATGCACTACGGCTACTAATGCAATAGCCACTTCAACAGGAAAGAAAATCATAAATACCGGTGTAAGAATAGTGCCCAGGCCAAAGCCGGAAAAGAAAGTAAGTATGGCAACAATAAATGCAGCCAATGAAAGTATAATTATTTCCATTTTTGTCTTTCTATTTGTTTATCCAACGACCATTTACCACTGCCTTTAATGATTAAGAAAATACTTCCCAAAAGCATGGCCCAATCTGTGCGGCTATCATGCAACATTGACCAGAAGCCGTTATTGGTTAAAAGCTCTACTTTAGTAGTGACTATGGAAACCAACATAATGATGAGTAATGGAATGGCGGCAAGCCTTGTGAACAATCCAATTAAAACCAAAGTGCCGCAAACAATTTCAAAGCTGCCGACAAACGGGCCTAAAAAATCCGGATTGGGCAATCCTATTTTTACAAATCTTCCTGCACCCAACTGGTCTGCAAATAAAAATTTCTGTATCCCTTCTGAAAGAAATATTGCACCCACTATTCCCCGGATGATAAGCGTGGTAGGTTCATTATCCGAACGAATGATTTTGGACAGCATGATTATTACATTTATTTTGGTATATAATTAAACAGCGCCATAAAACCGAAATCCATGTGAAGCTGCATGTGGCAATGAAATAAAGTCAATCCGGGATTATTTGCGGTGAAGTCAACATCCATTTCCTGGAAACCGCCTAACATAGCAACATCCTTGATGATGCCGGATGTTGACTTACCAGCAACTTTTGTGAGTTCAAAGCTATGCCGGTGCAGATGTATGGGATGGATATCATCTGAAGCATTACGCATGTGTAAACGATAACGCTTCCCTTCTTTTAAATGAAACATAGGCTTGGCCATCATCATATCGAAGGCAGCACCGTTAATTGTCCACCGGTTAAAACCATTATCTGCGGCCTGCTGTTTTGCAAAAAGCATCTCGATTGTTTCATCCGGCAGTGCCACCGTTTTGCTATTGTCCCCGAAAATTGTATAATCCCATTTATATGGCTTGGGGGTAATCCATTGAGGCTTTCCTTTATGATTTGCGTATTCTACCACCATGCCCATGCCGTTACCCCTATCATCGTCTGCCAGATCGCCCATTATCCAAACACCGGGATGTTTCATCTCAACAATTGCAGATATGCGCTCTGCTGTCCCAATCCATAATACAGGCACTTCGGCAGGATTCGGCACCGGGTTCCCATCCAACGCTACCACTTTAAAAATATGGCCGGGAAGTGCCAAACTGCGAATTTCTGAACCGCTACCATTAATAATATGGAAAAGTATTCGGTCACCATATTTAACTTTTAAAGGGTTACCATGCCCTAACTGTTTCCCGTTTACTGTAAAAATTTTATATCCTACTTCATAACCCTTAGGCATACCCGAAGATTCTTTTTCTGCTTTTTCCTGCATAGCTTTCAATTCAGGAATTTCTTTACCTGGCAAAAAATCCATAGCCATATCACCACCCCGCATAAAGTAGGGTTCAAATTCTTTAAGCATAATAAATTCTTCACGGTCATAATTGCCGGGATTAATTTTTGGTTCTATATAAATAGGGCCTACTTCGCCATTATATTGTCCCGCTGCAAGATTTGCGCCGGCAGTTACGTGTGTATGATAAAAACGTAATCCGGAAGGTTTGGGTATAAAGATTTCCCTGCGCATGCCATGAGCAGGAATATACGGAGTCCCTTCTTCTGCAGCGCCATCGACATCTACGGGCACAAACTGTCCATGCCAATGAAACTGTTCAGGCATATTAGTATCGTTGTAAATGTCAACTATGGCTCGCTCACCTTCTTTAAATCGCAATAGCGGACCTGGAAACTGACCATTATATGTAGTGGTTGAAATGATTAATTGCGGGCCTACTTCAATCAATCCGGTCCCGATATGTATAGTATAATCTGCACTTTCATTTTGCAGCGTTGGAGTAACAAGTTCTAATGAAACCTTATCACCATTGGTTTTATTGAGCGCTAAGGCGCCGCCCATTGGCAGGCCAGTTGCAATTGGTATTGCTAACCCGGTATATTTAATAAATTTTCTACGATCCACAAATTAATTTTTAAAAATCAGGCATGCAATCTTAGAAATGGGTTGCTTTCTTTTATTTAAAATGGAAATTGCAATAAAATACCATTTCGCTTTACAAAGATGATACAACACGCTTTACAATACATGGTATATTTGAAAATAATATGGTATTGGATTTATAGTCTTCGGAATGCCTGTGGTGTATGACCGGTATTTTTTTTGAAATATTTTACAAAGTGGGTGGGGTCATTAAATTCCAGGAGGTAGGATATTTCAGCTACGGTCTGATCGGTGTATAACAGCAATCGCGTGGCTTCACAGGTAATAAATTCTGCCAACACTTCTGATGCTGATTGATCAATCGCTTTACGGCAGGCCATATTCAGGTTTTGTGGGGAAGTATTTAATTGCTTAGCATAAAAATTAACCTTATTATGAATGGCATCATCCTCATGTAGTAAATCAAGGAAGGAATGAAATAAGCCCATCCGGGTTTCTCCTTTTTTCATTACTGGTTTTGCAACTTCCAACACTTTTGCTAAAAGCGATTTTAGCAGCCCCTCAATAATATGAAATGTATTTCCCGATTCTATTTTATTTTCTTCGGTTAGCAGTTCAAATAAAGTTTGAATAGTCCTGTTGGTTTCAAATCTTAGGCTATTCTGACTGCTGAACTTTTCAAAAAGAGATTTTAATTCATTATCCAGACTTTTTTGGATGAATAATTTCTTAATAATTACAACGAAGCCATCAGGTTCTGTATCCAGTTCCCAATAATGAACCTGTTCCTTCCTGATGAAAAACATGATCGGAGATTCAATAGGATATTTACCGGAATCTATATAATGATAGCCGCTTCCTTTGGACATGTAAATGATTTCAAAATAGTTGTTGTGCTTGTGCGGGGTAGTTTTTCTAATCTCCTTTTTGAAAGCAGCAACCTTTATTGTTTTTTCTATTTCAATCTTGTTTTTGATGATAAGTTGAGAAGCCATTTAATAGTGATAATATTAAATCCCAAATTAAGTATTTTAATTTAAGGCTTAAATTAATGTCTCATAAAACTATTACGGGAAAATGTATTTTTTTTTGCAAATCCGTAAAGTGAATTTCAAAAGAGGTGAGACTCTATTTATATTGCAATTGGTCAGGCAGCGCCATTGCTTACGAATACTTGCACGGAAAAGTGTTACTTTATATCAGATCAAAAAAGTTAATATCTTTTTCGTGTAGGCTTTACCGGTACCAGCAGTAAGTTATGCTCCCATCACAACCAAAGCGATGCGATGGTAAATAACAATGCTGCTGTCATTATTAAGGCACCCAATTTAAGAAAGCTTCAGGCGCTTACAGTTATTCCTTCACGCCGCAAAGCCACAAGCCATAGTATAGTTGCAAGAGATCCTGTTATGGAAAGGTTTGGGCCAAGGTCAACTCCAATAAGGATTGAGCTTTTTACTATTTCCGGCACATGGCCTGCCTGCACAATATTCCCGGCAATAAGCCCCGCCGGAAGATTATTCATCAAATTACACACAAAGGCAACAATGAAGCTACTGCTCCATACTGTTCCGGTAACTGATTTTTCAAGGCTTTGATGAAGTGTAGTTGTGAGCATTTGAATAAGCCCTGTTTTATTGAGAGCCTCCACAATTACAAACAGGCCTGCAACCAGTGGGAGCACAGACCAGGACACATCTTTTACAATGATCCAGGGATTTTTTTTTGCCCGGATAGTTACAATTGCAGAAGTTAGTATGCCTGTAATAGCTGTAGGCAACCCAAGTTGAACATCCAACGCAGAGGAAGTAAGTAAAATAATTGCGGTTACAGCAATTCCCCCATAAAGCAGTTTTGCCTCCCTGCGAAAGCGCTGGCATAGGAATGTTTGTTTCAACTTCCTGCTTCAATAAATTTCGTTGGGTAAAGTATAACATTATATAGGTTACAATAATGGCGATAATAGAAGGAACAATGTATTGCGGTAACCATGAAAGTAATGGCGGCATATTACTTCCATAGATCACGAGATTGGCGGGGTTTGAAATGGGTAGCACAAATGAAGCGGCACTGGCAATGAATGCGCAGATCAGTAAATAAGGAAGCGGGTTCTTTACTTTGGCCGCCTTTGTAGCTGCGGCTACGGCTGGCGTTAGTACAATGGCTGTTGCATCATTTCATAAAAAAGTGGTTACTACAATACCAATCAAATAAATCAAAAGAAAAAGCTTGTTTGAAGAACCTTTTGACATTTGTGTTGCGTAAGCAGCAAGCCAGTCAAATAGTTTTTCTTCTCTTGCAATTTCTGCCAGCAACATCATGCCAGCTAAAAAAAAGTAAACATCCAGCCCTTTGCCAACACCATCCATGCCATCTGAAGGGGATATTAATTTAAATACTATTAAAATAATTGCACCGCCTACCGCCCATACGGCTTCAGGTATTTTAAAAGGACGAATGATAACACCGGCTATTGATAAAAATGCAATTATCCAAATGGCTATATGAGTCATATTTTTTAAAAGATGTAAAAATAATTTAGTTGCCTGGAAGGTTTGCCATTTCTTTAGGTGTGTGGCTATCATTGAAGATTTGATAAAAGGGGGAAAATTTCTATACTGGAATTTAACGCCCGGGGTTTAACCTCCAACCACTTTTTTACGCCAAACTTTTCTTTAGCGCAGCCTTATAAGGAAATAACAGCGCATTGGAAAGTTTAATACGAAATAAGCAGTTATAATCATAAAGAAGGATTAGCGTATTGCCATTTCTAAAAGGATTTCTTTTTTTACGTAATGCGATGAATCACTGCAAAACGCTGAGAAAATGCGATAAGGTGATAGGTTATTAATTTCGTGTATTTGTACTGTTAGTGACAGCCTGAAGTGCCAAATATTTTTACGTTTATTAATTAGAAGAACCATCCGGCTTTGAATATTTATGAACCCACAACTGGTATTCTTCAGGCGACATCTCATTCAATTTGGTCAACAAAAAATCTGTCATAGCCCATATTTTCGCATCGGTATGTGTAGGACCAAATGCCGGCATACTGGTCATCTTGATACCATTTTTTATAATCCAAAATGCTTCCGCAGTATCCGGCATATCGGTTGACTTATAGAATTTTGGTGGTTGAGGATAGAGACCTTTAGCCAACTCATCGGGACTGATACCGGGGCCGCCATGGCAGGTTACACACATTTCGTTGTAATGCATAAAGCCCTCCGCAATCATAGCCGAATCATTCATTGGCGGAACTTTTATGCCTTTCAATCTTTTGTCGATAGAGTGATGAGTAGTGGTTGTTACAGCCCATTTTGTAAGTGCATTATGCGGCACTAACTGGCTCACATTATAGCTTCCTGAATAAATGTAAATTAGTATTGCGCCGATGATTACCACCAACGTTAAAAAAACAGAAAGGATGATTTTTTTCATAACTTAAAATTTAGGAGAAGGCAATAATTGTAAGAAAGAATTTAAAGGTCTTTCTTTATTCCGGAGAATACCATTTTATAACAATTTAAAAGTTAGCGAAATATTTTGACAAATAAATCGAAGCATATTTATCTCCACCAACTTCTTATTCAGTTTTCCTTCAAAATGACCCCCTACTTTCATTAGTTAAAAGTTTACGTGATTATAAATCTCCCCAAAGTATTAAAGGACGTGCAGGGCTACGTGGAAGCTCTTTATAATAAACTTCAAAGTGCCGAATTGTTATATCACAATCTTGAGCACACGCAAAAAGTTGTAATGCAGTGTAATCAAATATCTGCAGCTTATGTGGTTGATGAAACGGATGGTTTTATAATAACGGTCGCAGCATGGTTTCACGATACCGGCCATTTATTCGGAGTCCCGCTGAATCATGAAGAAAGAAGCGTAGAAATTATGAAAGACTACCTTGAAAAGAAAGTGGAGGATACTAAAATTATAGATGCCATTGCCGGTTGTATAATGGCTACAAAAGTGCCTCATAGGCCTACAACCCTGGCAGAGAAGATTATTTGTGATGCTGATACTTTCAACCTGGGTACCAAAGATTTTACAGATACTGACAGCCGTCTGAAAAAGGAACTGCAATTGAGAGTTAATATTCCACCTGATGATTGGGACAGCGATACACTTAACATGCTTATAAAACATAAATATTTTACCTCATACTGCAGGAAATTGCTGAACAGGGGAAAACAGGAAAATATTGCAATAGTTATAGAAAGAATCCAGGGGAATTTATTGAGGTAATCTATAAGATTATCTAAGTTTCAGAGATGATTTTAAAACATATTATACAAAAAACTTTTTTGCAATGGGAGAATGCCGATTTGCATTTTAAAACCAACTTTCCTACAAAATCATAAATTAATTTTGCAAATCTTAATACTTATATGTGAAGAAAGCAATTGTACTTCTGCTCCTTATCGCTAACCTTTATAATCTCCAGGCTCAAAAAAATAAGGATTCCCACCGGCATGCCGGCATTACCGGAAAAGTGATAGACTCAACATCCGGCGAGCCGCTCAATTATGCTACGGTTACTTTGTTCTTGGCTGGTAATAAAAAACCCGTAAACGGCAGCACTACTGATGCTAAAGGTATGTTTACCGTAAATGATGTGACAAACGGCACTTATAAAGTAGTAGTTGAATATATAGGCTACAGGCCATTTACTTTTAACAACGTTATGGTAAGTCAGCAGAATCTGCCTGTGGACCTGAAAACGGTTTTATTGGCAAAAAAGGCGGCGCTTCTTCAGGCCGTTACCATTTCGGCGAAGCCCAATATTATTGAAAATAAAATTGATAAAATTGTTTTTAATGCCGACCAGGACATAACCTCTCAAAGCGGTGTTGCTACCGATATTTTAAAGAAGGTGCCGCAGGTATCAGTTGATATTGATGGAAACGTAGAGCTTGCAGGCAGCACCAGTATTCGTTTTTTAATAGATGGAAAGCCATCTTCTGCCTTTGGTAATAATATAACGGATGTATTACAATCCATCCCGGCCAGCCAGATCAAAAGTATTGAAGTGGTTACCAATCCCGGGGCAAAATATGATGCTCAGGGATTAGGAGGTATCATCAATATTATTTTTAAAAAGAATACAGCCAAAGGTGTTAATGGCAATCTTTCCTTAACAGCAGGCAGCCGTCTTGAGAACGGATCATTCAATTTTAACGCACGCAATAAAGGGTTTGGCGTTAACGCATTTGTTAGCGGAAATACAAGGTTACATTCCACCACACCCGGCATTTATGACAGAATATCGAACAATCCATTTGACAGCACTACCGAACTTTTGCACCAGGATGGAAACACTCAATTTACCCGTCATGGTGTGGAAACAGGCCTGGGCTTTGACTGGACTGTAAATCCTAAGAACAGCTTTTCCGGCTCTGTGAATTATGACAATTTTGGGCATACCGGCTCGGGCATTACTAACCAAACGCAACAAACATTCGATGCAGCCAACAACCTGCTTTCTGATATAGCCGTGTTTAACAATTCAGCCAGCTCTTTTCACTTTCATAATGTAGATGCCGACATCGATTATAAACGCACCTTTAACAAAGAAGACCGTGAGCTGGAAGTTTCTGCCAATAGTAGTTTTGGCAATAATACAGGTATCTCCCAAAACAATCAATACTTATTGCCCGAAGATTCTCTTACATACGGAACTAATAATTTAAACCCTGCCAAAGAAAATGAAACAGAAATTAAGGTAGATTATAATGAGCCGATAACAAAAAAAGTGATACTGGGAGTGGGAGGCAAGCTGAGCTTTTACGACATCAACAGTTCTTCTGCGGTATCCAGTTTTCAAGCCAATCAAAAAGACTTTTTTTATGACAGCTCTTTATCCAATACATTGCATTACCACCAAAAAGTGTACGCTTTGTACACTGAGCTTACCTTTCCTGTAGGCAAGTTGTTTGATGCCAAATTAGGGGGACGGTATGAGCGTACTGAACTTAATTCCTATTATTCCAATGCGCAGCAACAAATAAATTCACCAGGATACAACACCTTTGTTCCTTCCATATTTTTTTTAAAGAAGCTGGGCGATGATCAAACTCTTAAACTTAGCTATTCAAAACGAATAGAACGTCCGGATTATCGCGATTTGAACCCGTTTATTAATACGAGTGACCCTAAAAACATTTCAAGCGGTAATCCGTATCTTACCCCTGAAATTGGCAACCGTTTTGAATTAGGATACAGTAAAGACCTGGGTGCAACCGGCTCTTTTGTGATTACCGCTTTTTATCGTTTCAACAAGCATGACATACAGAATTACATTTTGTATTATCCTTCTCTTGTAATAGGAGATTCTACCTATACCAATGTAGCCGTAAGCACCAGGGAAAATATCGGGCTTGAGCAAAACCTCGGCCTCAGCCTTTTCGGTAATATTAATTTTACGAAGAAATTTACCATACGTACCAATGTTTTTGGCTTTTACCGGCATACCGTTAACAATGTAGTACAGGTCCAAAACTCAAGCAGCTTTAATTACAGGCTCAATATGAATGCAACCTACCAGTTTTCCAAAACCCTGGCGGGTGAATTTTTTGGAAACTTTAATTCTGCAAGGCACGAGGCACAGGGCATTTTTCCTTCCTTTACTACCTACAGTATGGCCTTGCGAAAGCAGATATGGAAAAAGAAAGGAAGTATAGCCTTTACCGCCGATAACCCATTTAATAAATATGTAAATCGAAAAACCTCTGTTTTTGGTCCGGGCTTTACCGTTACCAGTTTGCAAAGAATCCCTTTCAGATCGTTCGGCATTAATTTTACCTGGAAGTTTGGCAACCTTGAGTTTAAAAAACCCAAAGAGGATAACCAGATAAATTTAAATCCGCCGTCAGATCAATAATTATATCATGTAAAATGAAAGGACAAATAAGAGTGGTGATCTCTACGCTTTTGGAATTGATCCTAATGATAACCCGGATGCGTTAAAAATCGAATTACCTCAAATAGCATGTGATTTTATCAGGGTTATTGATGGCCTTATTGAAATTCCTAACCAACGGCTTCGGCTACCCGAATTTGAATTTGAAATTTCCATCCCTGATGAAATAATTTCCGGGATTAATATTGATGAGGTGACGAGCTTAGATTTTCAGGAGGATTGTTGTGAGCAACAGAAAAATAGAATGGATATAAAATTGATTGCATCGTTAGAGATGGGCGCCAGCGAGACGCTGGCGCCAACAATGGAAAGGTAAAGGACAACAAACCTGATGCTCTAACTAGATTTTTTGACACATTGAGTTTTCAGATAAATACGAAATAATTATGGCTTGCGATGAAAATTTAGCCGACAGTAAGTGTATTGTTTCTGAAGTTAGATTTTGATTGTTTGTTTTAATTTTTTGAGCAAGACATTATTACTAAACAAAAAAAATTAAGATTGTTAAATACTTCTCTTAATCCGTTAACCAATTGTTATTAAACAATCCTCGTGGATGCATACCCAACCAAAAATTTAATTTTATAATCTAACCAGGTGTAAAAAAAATTCTTATGATCAATCTCTTATTGTCAGTTTTATTAAGCATTGGAACTATTGTCCCGCCTAATTGGACAACCGATATGAATGCGGCTAAGGAAACTGCAAAAAACGAAAAGAAATATATCTTGCTAAATTTCTCAGGCTCCGATTGGTGCATTCCATGTATGAAACTTGAGCAGGATATTTTTAATTCCAATGATTTTATTAAATATGCCAGTGATAACCTTGTGCTTGTGAATGCCGATTTTCCCAGGAAAAGTAAAAACCAGTTATCCAAAGAACAGCAAAAGCTAAATGATGCATTGGCAGATAAATATAACCCTCGGGGAAGTTTTCCATTCACGCTTTTGCTGGATGCAGATGGAAATAAAATAAAAATCTGGGACGGGTATTATAAAGACGGCCCTCAAACATTTATTGCCGAGATTAAGGAACTTACCGAAAAAAAATAAGTATGGCGTTGCAGGCTTTTATTAAAGAATTAAAGCTGATGGGCAACCGGTTTGCGTTTACAGTCGTTTCCGAATACGAAGATTGGGCCAATGCAGTAATTGATGAAGGCATCCGGGAAGTTCAAAGGATCGAGAAGATATTAACAACTTTTAAGGACGATAGCGAAACGAGCCTGATCAACGAAAATGCTGGCCTGGAGCCGGCGAAAGTAAGTGAGGAAGTTTTTGGCCTGGTTGAAAGAAGCATCCGAATATCATCCCTAACGCAAGGCGCTTTTGATATTACGTATGGAGGCATTGATAAAAGTCTTTGGAATTTTGATAAAAACATGACGGCCCTGCCTTCGCCGGAAAAAGCAAAGCAAATGGTAAGGCTGATTAACTATAAAAACATAGTGTTGAATAAAGAAAAACAAACAATTTTTTTAAGAGAAAAGGGGATGCGCATTGGCTTTGGTGGTATCGGGAAAGGCTATGCGGCGGAAATGGCCAAAGTAGTGATGAAAAAGAAATCTGCAAGTGGTATTGTAAATGCGTCCGGTGACTTAACAGCATGGGGCGTGCAACCCAGTGGCAAGCCATGGACAGTTGGCATCGTTCATCCAGATAATAAGGAGCAGCCATTTTCTTATCTCGATATCAGCGACATGGCTGTAGCCACATCAGGTAACTATGAAAAGTTTGTAATGATAAACGGAAAGAGATATTCTCATACCATTAATCCCCGTACAGGCCTGCCCGTTAGTGGCATTAAAAGTGTTACAATTATTTCACCGAACGCAGAAATAAGCGATGCATTGGCAACGCCGGTTACTGTAATGGGAGTTAGCAAAGGGCTCAATTTGATTAACCAGATTCACCAGGTGGAATGTGTTATTATAGATGACGACAATAAAATTTATACATCAAAAAATATAAACTGCATTTAAAAATTTTCCATGAAAAAAATATCATTCTTAATCGCGGCAATTGTAACTATTACAATAAGCAGTTGCAGCACAGTAAAGCCTTATCAGAAAAATAAACTTAATGATGCTGAAATGACTCTAAATGGCCGGAAAGTGGAGAAACTGGAAAGCAATTTTCAAAGTTACCGCGAAGGCGCAAGCGGAGCAAATGGCGGAAAAGTTGGCGGCGGCTGTGGTTGCAATTAAACATTAAAAATCATTAAAGAAAAATAAATGAAAAAAATCTGTCTCACAGTTATTGGCATCTATTGTATGATGTTGTCTGCTTTTTCGCAGTCAGTTGATACTGATACAGCCGGCTATAAAAATAAAAAATTAAAGCTTGATGAAGTAAATCTTGTTTCAGGATATTACAACCAAAACGGAGATCACTCTGCAGTGACCGGAGGTATTGGCACACAGAAGGTAGACGATGTTGCCAACATATTCGATTTGCAGTTCGTAAAATGGAATCATTCAAATAATAAATACACTCTGGGGATTGAATTAGGCGTCGATCATCATACTGCTGCTTCCCAGGCTTATGTTTCCAAAAGCGGTGCTTCTAAGACGGGAGGTACAAGAATCTATCCTTCCGTAAACTGGCAGGTTGAAAAAAACAATGGTCTAAGCCTTGGCTTTGGTGCAGCGCTTTCTGAAGAATATAACTACCATTCTAAAAGTGTCAACTTCGAAATAGGCAAAACATCTAAAAATCAAAACACAGAAATAAATTTTAAAGGTCAGGCTTTCTTTGACCAGGTAAAACTTATTGAACCTTCAGAGTTAATACCAAATGTTACTGTAACATCAGGTACTACTTATACTACCGCCAGCGGCAATGTAATTACATCGGGCAGCGAAACACACCACCGTCCGAATATTCCAAGTTCTGCCCGAAATACTTTCTCGGGATCGCTAACATTATCGCAGGTTGTAAATAAAAATTTCCAGGTAGCGCTTATTGCTGAAGGTGTAGCACAAAATGGTTATCTGAGCCTGCCGTTTCATCGTGTCTATTTCCAAGGCCAGGATTCTGCAAAGGTTGAGCATCTGCCAAACACCCGGTTTAAGCTGCCCCTCGGTGTGCGGCTAAATTACTTCCTGGGCGATAAAATTATCTTACGAACCTATTACCGTTTTTACACAGAAAGTTGGGGCATTACTGCGCATACCGCAAGTCTTGAAGTTCCTTATAAGGTTTCGCCGTTTTTTTCTATAAGCCCTTTTTACAGGTATTATACGCAAACAGCGGCTTATTACTTTGCTCCATATAAAGAACATCAGTTAACGGACACGTATTACTCCAGCAATTACAACTATTCCAATTTTAATGCGCAATATTTTGGAGTGAATTTCAAAATAACTCCTAAGAATGGAATTTTTAATATTCATTCTTTCAATACGCTGGAGATAAGGTATGGACATTATTTGCAGACAACCGGCCTGCAGGCTGATAATATTGGAATTAATTTAAAATTTAAGTAGCATTTTAATTCGTGCTGTAGGCAAAAAAGAAATCCGCTGTTAATCAAACAAATCATGGTAAAAGGTAATGATAAAGCAAAAGGCCAGGGGTTTCGCTGAGGTGGAAGACAACTAAAAATAAAAATTCTATTTAAACCTGTAACCTACTATCACCTTTATTATTCCATTATCTGCAGCTTTGGTAAAGGCTTGACCGTAGCCAAAATTCAGTTCCCATTTTTCCCATGCATTAATGTCTATTACTGCAAAAAGCTGTTGCTGCTGTTCCTTGAAAGGAAGGAATTCAAATAAACCACCGACGGACCCATAATATTCCAAGCCTGGCGCCCACGCTTTATTTACATTATAACTGCCCTTTACATTAGGAGCGAAAATATATCCTTTACGGCTATTTAAACCATGTAATGATTTTTCAAAGGCAGGATTGAAAGCAATATACCATTTTCCAAAAGTTTTGTCTATAATCGGCCTTATTTCCAAGGTCCAGTCATCTTCACTATATTGTAATTTTTGATATCCCGCTTCTAATGATAAGCTAACGCCGACCGGCCAATGCCAGTTATCAGGCACTCTTACCCTGGGACGAATATGACTACCTACATAATTAGTTCTCCCTTCATTACCTATCGCATTAAAAAAATAAAATCCTACCTCAAACCAGTTGGTAAAGCCGTGCGTTATCTCTATTGTTTCATGTATTATATGATGGGTGGGAAGTACGCCATTCTCTTCTATTAGACTGCCGCCGCCGGTATAATTGCTGTGAAGCTCCACCATTGTGGCTTTGAGCGTTACTATTTCTGAGCCATAAACTTGAATTTCGTAATTATCTTGCGAAAATGCTTCCTGAATAATTAACAGGCATATTAGCGTAATTACGAAAAATATAAGCTTCTTCATAGTTTTTTGCATAATCTAAATCCGGTATCAAATGTACTTATCAGTAAGTGGTTTTCAAAGCATAATCTTTTAACTACAATATTCTTTCCGTTAACCCTAATGCATGATTAAACATTGAATTATTGAAAAGCCACATATAAATCTTTAGTTAAAAACCGGGTGTTTTCTTACTGCCCACGATTTAAACCGTGGGCTATAAGAATTCAAGTTAAGACCCTTTTAAAAAACTAAATGCTTTTGAAATGAAAAATGGAAGCCAATCTGTAAACCTATTGCAGGATTTATCAATTTCTTAATTCTAATTTATCCCGGCCCGCTGGTGGTTCCTGATTCGATATCAGCAAATGCACCACCATTATTTATAGTTGCCGCTAATAATGATATGTGTTGTTCTGCTCCGGTTATTCAGTTACTGCAGATGTATAGAAAGGCAAAAATAATAACGGAAGTTCATTTGTATGCACAGGCAGGGCATGGATTTAATATGGGTAAAAGATCTAAACTACAATCAATTAATACCTGGCCGCAAAGAATGTGCGACTGGCTGAATGACAGCGGATATTTAAAAAAATAAGTGCAATTCGATTTACGTGTATTGGTTTGCGTTAGCATAAACAAAAAATAAATTTGGAGAATGACATATTAGGGAATGAATTAGCATTTTCATATAAAATAGCCCGCGAACATATCTCATAGTGGGATTCAACCATTAGCCGAAACGGGGAATAATATACGCTTTAACAAATCTTAACAACATTAACTAATCCCTTATACAACTGGCACGGTATTTTTAGTAGTCTATGTAAAAAACTACTATCATGAAAACATGGATAATTAAAGTAGCAAGTGCCGCACTACTATTCGGCTTTGTATTTACCGGGTGCGCCGAGCATCGTTATATGGAAAGAGACCGCGATACCAGGCATCACCAAAGAGACAGGGACCATCACGACAATGATCATCATGATAACGATAATCATGATAATGATAATCATTAAGATCAATTTTAAAAGGGCCGGTGAGGTATCGGTCTTTTTTTGCATACATTTCTTTCACCTGAAGCCACGCTTCTAACAATACTTCGTTTTCCGAGGTAATATAATTTTCAAGGTTAGACGTAGTTTAAAAAGGTCGTGCCATTCCAGTAAATGTTCCCGACAACTTTATATTTCTTTTTATGGAAGCGCAAACTATTAATAGTCACCCAGTTTATCAATAGCCTCCTGATACCATTTTATTAATCCTGGCGCCCTTTCAACATCCCACGCAATATAATTATCGCGGAAGAGGATCAATGTAGTCCTTAAATTTTCATGCTTGCGTGATTCGTACGAGAGCAATAAAGCGCCAATCTTATCTTCAGAATTCGTAATTCTTTGCTGGTTATTATATATTTCAGTAAGAAGACTATAGGTTGCAAATCCCAATTTCGAAAAAACATCCTTTTGTTTGGCAACTTCCCACGCAACCCTATTCAGATCTTTGCTAATAACTCCCTGGGGAGCAATGTGGCCTTCCAAATCTAGTTCACCATTATTAATAAATTGCTTTGCATATTCAGGATACCGCAAAGCAGAATCTATATTTTTTAAAACCTGCAGATAATAATGATATTGTTCTGTTTCATTACTTTTATTGTCAATCAGCTCCCGCTTTAACTGGTGCAGCACTTCATTTGTTTGCCTGTCATCATGTATATCTTATTAAATATCTCCACACTGAAAATAATGAGCATCGATTCTCCTAAATATTCTTTCCAGTTCCTCACCGTTACCACTTCCGGCAATTCTTTTTTCTCTTGACGCTTGAGTGGAAATTGCACATCCAATTCGTTATTTTCTTTATCGTTCGATTGTGTTTTGCCATTGTTTTAGAATTTATTTTGTTATTTTAATTAAAATTTCTTTGGTATAAAGTTCTGTATTTCCTGGAAATTATGAAGGGTGTAATTGAGACTTTCCGGGTATTTGCGACCTCTTTGGGCAGATGTCCTCTGTATAACCCATCAATACAGCTTTTAAATATTCCTATTTTTTGAAAAGTTTGGAAGTTTCCAAAAGATAAAAAGCCGCAATCATCTTTAAAATGCGTTTAATCGTGATAGTTATGTCTTATAGTCCCACGTTGAATTTAATCTTATCCACTTTTAATAACTGTTGAAATCATTTTAAACCTTCCGTTCGGCACTATCTGGCTGGGTGAATGGGCTGGTATTATGATTACCTGACCCGTATGAAGTAAGTTGGATACTTTATTAATTATAATATTCGCTTTTCCCTCAATAATTTGTAAGATAGTGTCGAAAGGTGATGTCTTTTCAGACATGCCGACACCCGTATCAAATGACATCACGCTTACATTTCCCGTTAATTTCTTAAAAATTGTTTTGCTAACCACCGAATTAGGTATGTACTCAATGATTTCAATAAGTATATGTGATTTTGCTTTTTCAATTTTTGATTTGTCGGATGTTACAGCACTTTTCATTTTATTGTTGACTTTATTTTTCATCACGTAAAGATGAGTGGTATTATAATGGCAAATGTTATATAACTCTGTTGAAAAATTACATGATTCACACATCTCCCAGCACAGAGCGCCTTTTAATTTTTATAAGTTTTAAATGGGCAACGGTGAGACCTGTTGTACGGTATACTTAGTAGACATTGATCCAAATCAGTGGATGAAAATTAAGATGTAATTTTATAATTTCTGCTGATAATTCACCTTTATTTTTTTTAAAGGAATAAAATGAAAGACCGATAATTTGTTATAGTTAATGGCGCTTCTTCCGGCGGCCTAAAAGCGCTATCAGAATTAGTGGCACAATTATCAACAGCAATAAATGTTGCCGTTTTTATTACTTTGAATTTCGGCTATACGTTACGGTTATGGTAATTAAATATCCTTAAACGCAGACCAGGCAAAGCACTCTGTAATTTTTGAGCGCTCTAAGGAGAGCGACACAGCCGAGAGAAAGAGAGACCTGCGCCAGGCAGTTGGATACTTAAAATACCCAATTGAAGATTCCCAAAGTGAGTAAAAGCTGTACTTTGCAAATATATAATGTCTAATATACAGCAGGGTTTGTTTCTGGCTTATTTATTGATTTATCATGCAAAAATATAATTATGAAAAAAATACTTTCTTTAATTGTACTGTTGCTATCCGGTACTTTTTTATTAGCCCAAAATGAGCATCAACGAAATAATAAAGCTCCACAACAGGTACAAGAATCATTTAAGAAGGATCATCCCGATGCAAACAATGCACATTGGGCGAAGTCTAATGGTAAATATCATGCCAGTTATACACATGACAAGCGCCAAACAGATTCATATTACGATGACAAAGGCAATAATGTATATACCCGCACACAATGGGACAAAAAAAGCCTTCCTGCCGACTATAACAAGACAATAAGGTCCAAATATCATACAAACAATTATAAGGTAGCAAAAATTGAACGTCCTAATGATAATCCACTTTTTGAATTACAATTAAATGTGGGTAAAAAAACAAGAACCGTTTACACTGACGAACAAGGCAACCAGGTAAAATTTAAAAAGTAGTACAGGGGTTCTTATAATATTAATTCTATGGCTAAAATTTTAGTCGTTGATGATGATAAGCCTATACTTGAGGTAGTGAAAACCATTCTCGAAATGAAAGGCTATAATGTTGAGACAATTTCGCATTGGCCGGATGTATTTGAAAAAATTAAAACTTATAAACCTAACCTGGTTATACTTGATATTTTTATTGAGGGAGCAGACGGGAGGGTTATTTGTAAAGATTTAAAAAAATCTAAAACTACGGCGTACATTCCTGTTATTCTTTTCTCTGCTACCGATCGCCTTGCAGATTATACAAAAGACAGCAATGCGCAGGGATGTTTAAAAAAACCCTTTAATACAGCAGAATTGATTAACATAGTTAAGAATTTTTGCTGATAGCGGGAATTGAAGAATTCTTATTATTTGGTTCGTGAGGCACGAACCAGGGCACAGGGTCTAATATCCCTTTCTTAACATTTCTGCATATTCATTTGGCAACGGACTATTTTCAACTGCCGCTGCCGCTTTTTCTACGTCATAATTGAACCTGATAAATTCTACCTGTACGATGTCTTTGCCTGTTATACTGCTATCTGCATTTATGGTAAGAATTACATAACACCCTTTAGGGTTATTGTCTTTAGGTTTGCCTACTGAACCGATATTAATTGCATGACGATAATGTATATTTTGACCTGGCTCTGTGGGAATTATTCTATGATAAGGTTTGTGTGTATGCCCAAAGCACATAATGTCTGCATCTGCACCCTCCATTATTCTTAACATGCTTTTTTCATCCCTGTCTTCAAATAAATATTCATTTATTTTTCTCGGGCTGCCATGTACTAATAATAAATTCAGCTTGTCGTTATTTAATTGAAACTCCACTTTGATATGGGCAGGTAATGTTCTTAGGTATTTTCTTTCATCTGGCTTTACAATTGAATTTGTATAGGAGATTGAAATTTTACCCATATCCTTTTCATGCTCTTCTTTGTATGCACAACCACAGTCATCGCTTGTTAAACCAATGCCCTGGTCGTAGTTGCCTGCAATGGTTGGAATGCCTCTGTGCCTAATTTCATTGATCACTTCATTAGGCCAGATGTTATAACCCACTAAATCGCCCAGGCAATAAATGGCATCGGGCTTTTGTTCCTCAATGTTTTTCAGGCAGGCTTCCAGTGCCGGAAGGTTGGCGTGTATATCGGAGAATAATGCGATTTTCATTTATGTAATGTTTGAAATATTGAAATAATTAAGAATAACTAATTTTTCACCAGGCTTCATATCTTGTTGTTTTTTATCTGCCCACTTCAATACTTCCTGAGAGGCATTATCAGAATAGAAATTGAATTTTGGCAGTTCCAGTTCTGCTATTACAAAGTCGTGAATATGTTGTTCACCATTTTGAACAACAAAACTGATGTAGGTTTTATAATGTCCCACGGCTTAAAATATTAATAATGAAAGAAAATATATTGCTGCTGCAAGTAAAGATGTTACCGGAATAGTAATGATCCAGGCAATAATGATATTTTTTGTAACTCCCCATCTCACTGCAGATAATCTTTTAACTGCTCCAACACCTATTATTGCCCCCGTTATGGTATGAGTAGTGCTTACAGGTATGCCTAACATGCTTGTGCCAAAAAGGGTTAAAGCGCCACCGGTCTCAGCTGCAAAGCCTTGAAACGGGCGCAGGTGAGTGATACGGCTGCCCATTGTTTTTACTATTCTCCAGCCACCCATAAGGGTACCGACCGCCATCGCACTTTGACAAGATATAACAACCCAAAAAGGAATATGGCCAGTTGAAAGAACTTTGCCTGAGGCCACTAATGCAACAAAAATAATCCCCATCACTTTTTGTGCATCATTTGCGCCATGCCCGAGGCTATATGCGGCTGCGGATATTAATTGTAATCTCCTGAAAGTTTTATCAACTTTTCTTGGAATAAAATTTTTGCAAACATTAATAAGGATAAATGAGAGAATAATGGATATCGTAAAACCTATTAAAGGCGCTAAGAATATAAAAGCTATTATTTTTATTATTTCAACATAAAATACTACGTGTAAGCTGGCATGAGCAATGGCAGCTCCCACAAAGCCTCCGATTAATGTGTGTGAAGAACTAGTTGGAATACCAAACCACCAGGTTATTAAATTCCATATAATTGAGGCTAAAAGGCCAAGACCACCTGCAACGTAACTGCCTCTGCATGGACTATTCCTTTACCAATAGTATTTGCTATATGCAAACCGAAAACCAAATAGGCGATAAAATTAAAAAATGCAGCCCACAATACAGCCTGGAAAGGTGTAAGCACATTAGTTGAAACAATTGTTGCAATAGAATTTGCGGCATCGTGAAATCCATTGATAACATCAAAAATTAATGCAAAGGCCACTACAATAATCAGAAGTATCATAATTCAATATTAGATTGCAGAAATTTTTTCTGAAATGGGTTTATTTGATGTATAATATTTGCGTCTTAGCCAAAAGGCTACGTTTACCAATGTTATCAGTGCAGGCACTTCGACTAACGGACCAATAACACCGGCGAATGCTTGTCCGCTGTTAATGCCAAATACTCCTATAGCAACTGCTATCGCCAATTCAAAATTGTTACCCGCTGCTGTAAATGCTATTGACGTGTTGGTTGAATAGTCCGCGCCCATTTTCTTACCTATAAAGAAGCTCACCAAAAACATGATGGCAAAGTAGATTACTAGCGGTACGGCTATTCGAACCACATCGAGAGGTATCTGTACGATCAATTTACCCTTAAGGCTAAACATTACGATTATCGTAAATAATAAAGCTATTAAAGTAATCGGCGAGATAAATGGAACGAATTTATTTTGATACCATTCATCACCTTTTGCTTTTCTTAAGGCAATCCTGGTGATAACACCTGCGGCAAAGGGGATACCCAAATAGATGACGACGCTTTTTGCAATCTGACCTATGGTAATATCAACTACGGAACCTCTAATGCCAAATAAGGGCGGAAGCAGCGTAACAAACACGTAAGCATAGACGCTATACAGCAATACCTGAAAGATACTGTTTAAAGCAACCAGTCCGGCTGCATATTCCCTGCTTCCCCCTGCTAATTCATTCCATACAATAACCATTGCAATACACCGTGCTAAACCAATCAGTATTAAGCCCACCATATATTCCGGATAGCTATGTAAAAACACAATAGCCAATGTGAACATAAGTATAGGACCAATCACCCAATTAAGCAATAACGAAACACCTAATACTTTTTTATTTTTAAATACTTCTTTTAATTTATCGTACTTCACTTTTGCAAACGGAGGATACATCATCAATATTAAACCTACAGCTAAAGGAATATTTGTTGTACCGGAAGAAAACGAGTTGATGAATGTGGATGAAGATGGAAAGAAGTAGCCAATACACACACCTATGCCCATCGTTAAAAATATCCATAGTGTTAAGTACCTGTCTAAAAAACTTAATTTCTTCCTGTCGTTTGCAAGCCCAAAATTGTTTGCTGTCATAATTATTTGAATAAAATATTATTTTGATCTTCTTACTGATTACCGGAATAGGCAGATAGATTTTTCTTGCGATACTATCATGACTATTCACTTATAATTTATCAGCTTAACCTTTGCTGGCTTCATATGCACTTTCCTGTATCCAATAATTTAATTCTTTTGCTTCCGCGATAAATTCTGTCACTTTTTCCTTTATTTCATCTCTTACCGACCGAACCTTTGCAAGTATTTCTTCGTCAGTACCTGTGAATTTAGAAGGATCAGGAAAAGACCATGCAATTCTTTTTACCCTGCCCGGGAAGATCGGACATCTTTCAGCAGCTTCCTTCTCACAAACGGTTATTACAGCCTGGTAGGATTTGCCTTGCCGGAATAAATCGAAAACCTCCTGTGTGTCGTTCTTACTTATATCTATACCAACTTCCAGCATCGCACGAACTACAAATTGATTTAATTTCCCTTTTTCAATACCAGCACTTTCGGCTTCAAATTTTCCATTACCCAACTGTTTTAGAAAAGCTTCTGCCATCTGGCTCCTGGCAGAATTATGAATGCAGACAAATAGAATGTGATACATATTGTTGATTTTATAATGATGGTTTATTAGTTACAGCAGTCCGGACCGCAGCAAGGGGCTTTTTCAGAATCCGGTTTTTCTGCATAGACAGTTATACTTCGAATACCCGTTCCTGATAGTTTAAAAGCTGTAATTTGGTCTTTTGATAAATAATTAATTAAAATATCGTCAGGGATAATGATCGCCTTGTCTTTCTGAACAGTTATGCTTTTAAATCCATTTGTTTCAATTAGTTCTAAATACACTTGTTTTTGAATAGCACCTGCAACACAACCGGCATACATTTCAGCAGCTTCTTTTATCTGCTTTGGCAGTTCGCCTTCTAAAACAATATCCGAAATAGAGAAGTGCCCACCTTGCTTAAGTACTCTGTATATCTCTTTTATTACTGCATCTTTGTTTGGGACAAGATTTAAAACACAGTTGCTCACAATAACGTCTGCCGTATTCGCAGTAACGGGCATCTTTTCTATATCACCTTGTCTGAACTCTACATTGTTAAAACCTCTTACTTCATTATTTTTTCTTGCTCTTTCAATCATGGCAGGCGTAAAGTCTATACCTATTACTTTACCAGCTTCGCCTGTTTCATGTCTCGCTATAAATGCATCGTTACCGGCACCACTGCCTAAATCAATTACAACATCACCCCTTTTTATTTTTGCAAATTGTGTTGGTAATCCACCCCCTAAGCCTAAATCGGCGTCAGAATTATAGCCTTCTAAAGTTGTGTAATCATCTGACATGATGTTATATACTTCTGTGCTGCATCCTCCGGTTCCGCAACATGAAGTTGAGTTAGTGTCTTTGTCCTGTAAAGCAATTTCAGAATATTTCTGCTTTACCATTTCTTTTACATTGTCCTGCGTTTCCATGATATTAATATTTAATTGTTATCGGAATATTACGATTATTAATTTCAAAAAAAAGGTCAGCAACATTTGGTGCCACCTTTATATGTTTCAAACATTTGATTTAATACTGCCTGTGCTGCTTTCCATTCTTTAGCATCTATGCAATAACAAACTTTAGCTCCTTCAATCTCCCCGGTTATTAATCCTGCTTCCTTCAATTCTTTTAAATGCTGCGAAACTGTGCTTTGAGAAAGCGGCAGTTCATCTACTATATCTCCGCATACGCAAGTTTGTCGTTTAGCCAATAAATTTAAAATAGCAATCCTTGCGGGATGCCCCAAGGCCTTTGCAACTTTTGCAAGTTTATTTTCCTTAACACTAAATTCGTATGATTTGGTCGCTCCCATTCTAAGCGCAATATTACGATAAGATTTTAAATTCTACAAAATATTATTTTCCACATTAATCAAATCTTCCGCTAATAATTTTGGGTGCGGCGTTAAAAATTTTCATTATATGCTGGGGAAATAAGTTTGTATCAATCCGCTGTTTTGCGTTTAGGCTTTTTGTTGGGCAAGAAAAATTTTATCCTGGGTTAAAAATAACGATCTTTAAAATTGTTTATTTTTTTGTGGGACATAATGATCTCATAAATAGTTGGTTCTAATATGGCTGCGGTTTCTACCATGGCCATTTTTTTTGGATAATTTGAGGAAGTGTGAGGCGACGTGGCAGATTTGGTATTAAGGTCCGTAATTGTTAAGGATCCCCGGGAACAGAAAGCAGCCACTTACTTGAACATTCTCAGGAAACCATGAATTTACATGAAAGCAACTAAATAACGGACTGGCGTAAACGAAAACGGTTTTTTAAGTGCTGTAAAATATTAGTTGGTCCGCTGGTCAGGAGATCAGACTGCGGCTTGCACGAGTTGATAGCTTGGGCTTTCGAAAGACGAATGTACCTACGCTAAAATAACAGTGAGGATAACCTTGCGCCAAACCTGAGGATTTACATGAAAGAAACAAAATAACGGGCTGGCGAAACGAAAATGGTTTTTTTAAATTACACCATATTTTTTCCAATAGAATCAAAGCGGTAATTATTAACAACCATCATATAAATTTTTGACACATAAGTAATTCACTTTTTAAAATCTATTCCACTTTCACCCCATCCACTTCCTTCATTAGTCTATCCGTTTCCGTTAGTGCTACTATTATTTTTTGATAATGAAGAATATCTTCAAATTCCAGCTTACGGCCTTTACGGTCTTTGAGCCATTTTTGAGCAGGCTGATAACCTCCTATATAAAAGTTCCAGGCCATTTCGGGTGCGCCATCAAAATACTGCGTATCGTTTATGAAAACTTTTCCGTTTTCGTATTTTGGTTTGCTTACCACATTGTCTCCCTCTATTGGATACCGGGTTATATATTTTGAAACTAAAGGGCTTTCCAGCAAATGTATTTGCCGTAACTCTCCACCGAGTTTTACCAATTGCCAAAAAGTTTTAGCATCTTTCGGGTAAGGCACTCTCGGAAAATCTATCTTTAAAAACTCTTTGTATTTTTCTCTATACGCCGGCGAATGTAATACGGCATAGATGTAATCTAAAATATCTATTGGCGCAAAGGCTCCTTTGGTTGTTTCTTTTTCGTTGGTGAAGGTTAAGTTTAATTTTTCCGCTATTTGATTTACTATTTCTAAGTTTAGGTTTGGAGTTCTTATATGTGATTGAAGAATGGTTTGTTGTCCCTTAGCTTCAGGATAAAGATAGAGGGGAAAAAGATATGGAGTACCATTAGTGCTATACATCGCTCTATCAGTCATTACGAATTTTGTGATTAAAACTTCGCAAGGTTCAACTGATCCAGATATTTGCCGCATAGTAGCTAATGCAAGATTTTGTCTCAATATCAAGTCTGTAAGCGGCTTCCGGGGATAAGCCAAAAACCCTTTAGAATTCCCTGTGTAAAAAGAATATCGAAAGTCGAACGGTTTATATTGTATCTTAAATTGTATGCCCTTTCCGGCTAAGACATCTCTCTTTGCCCAGTCAATCGTCCAATCACGACCATCTTTATGTATAGAATATTTTTTTCTTAATTCTTTTGATTCTAATGTTCGGAGATCATTCAATACATTATTTAAACTTATAGGATTAAAATGTATTGTTAAGTCGTCATTCTTAGTTTGTAGCCCAGAGTTTGAATACTGAAAAATCTTATCAACTTTAAACCCTTTTACATAATTTTTTACTTCACTTAAATCTTTATTTGTAAAAAAGAAATTAGGTTTAGTACATTCCAACTTTATCCATGAAATAGTAGTTAAAGAGGCTCCGCTTAACAGTTCATATTTCAATTCCCTTTTTCCTTGCAAATCAAATTGGAAAGCATTCCCTAGATCATCTTTCCTTTTATTGCCAGTTTTTATAAAAATATTAATGCTTACACCCTGCATAATATCAAATACATTTTCATCAGGTAAGCCATCAGCGGAAGTTTCTCTTTTCTTAGCATTTCCATGTAGATCCAAAATGTAGATGGTATCAAAAGTCTCTAACAGACTCTTTCGCATTTGACGATGTGTAATTCCATCAATAAAACTATTATTTGAAATATAAGCTAAAACACCGCTTCCATTTTTATTAATAAAGTATTGTCCAAAGCGAATGAACTTTATATAATCATCATCAAGATTAATTTTTCTTTCATTTAAATCCTTTTTATAATCATCAGTCAATTTCCCAATCCATGTTTTTTTCCCATCACTATCAATACTCTTATTGCTGCTGCTAACAGCATACGGCGGATTACCTATCACCACCATCACCGGAGTATCACGCTTTATTCTATTCGCTTCATTGGCTTCAGTACTCAACCAGTTGGCAAACAAAGTTCCCGTGTCTTTATGATATTCTTCAAGGCTGTTGGTAAGGTAAACTCTCAGACGCTGGCTGCTGTTGGAGTTATAACCCGTTTCAGTAAATAACAAATCCATTTGCAAATGTGCCATGGCATAGCTGGCCATCAGCAGTTCAAAACCATTAAGGCGAGGCAGCAAATGCGTTTCCACATAATTGCTCCATATACCCTGCATGCCTTCAAACTTTTTATAAATATGCTTTACCACTTCCGCTAAGAAGGTTCCTGTACCCGTGGCGGGATCCAGTATCTGTACGCGGTGTACTTCCTGGTCTATGGTTTTTATATTTTCCTTATAGCGTTTATCCGTTTCCGGTAGGTTTACTTTTATGGTGGTCTTGCTGTTATCGGCTAAGCCTTCGGCTAAGTTGAATTCTGTTTTTAAAATATGATCTACGGCACGCACAATAAAGCTTACTATCGGGTGCGGCGTGTACCACACGCCTCTTGCCTTACGTAACATAGGGTCATACTCACTTAAAAAAGTTTCGTAAAAATGGATGATAGGATTTTCAGTCTTGGTTGCGGTTCCATAGTTCTTTAAAATCTCTTCAACATTGCAGGCAAGAAATATTTCTACAAGGCTATCCACTATCCACTTTATACGGTCGTCAATATCAGGTCCTGCAATGTAGCCAAACAGCTTACGTAAGAACGGATTTGATTTAGGTATGAGTTCTGCAGCTTCCTGGCGGCTAAAGGTCGTGAGAGTTGGATCGTGCAATCTTGCAGCAAACATACCATAAGCAATAGTTTGTGCATACACATCCGCGAAGCCCTTGGGTGTAATATCGTGTATGAGTATTTCCTTAAAGGCATTTAATTGTTCCTGAAGTGTGCTGTTTTCCTGGTTGGCTTCATCACTGGTCACAGCCTTTTCTATTACATCAGAAAGTAAACGGGCTTTACCCGCCATCATTTCAGCAAGCCTTTTAGAGCTCTTTATGGTTTGCCCTATGTAGGTAGCAAAGTCTTTTATTAAATTGGCAAAGGGTTCAAAGTTATCGGGCAGAGGAACAATGGAGCCGTTATGCAATTCTGCTATTGCAATGCTGGTTATAAACTTTCCATCCCGGTACAAATGAAAATCTAAATAATCAGTAAATAGAATATTACTTAGCGAAGCTTTGTAACGGTCAAACTGTTCTTTGTTTCCATTTTTCTTTATTCCATCAAGATCGTCATCGCCAATATCTTTAGCTTCAACAAAACCAACCGGTACATCTCTTTTGGTAAGTATATAATCCGGGGCGCCTCAGGTCTGTCGCTTGGCTTCATTGGTAGCCGGTATATCGGGAAGTAAACTTTCAATCAGTTGTTGCAGGTCACCCCTAAAACTATGTTCGGTTGTATTGCCCTGCCTGTATCTTTTGTTTATGCTATCAATGTAGTTTGGTATCGTCATTTATCAATCGAAAGTAAGAAATATAAGAATATTTTCCGTAGCGGAAAATACGAAGTGGCTTTAAACTTCGAAGTTGGCTTTTCAATTAGGGATTCGAATGTATTGAATTGCAATAAATCGGGCCAGTAAATAATAGCTTCTATGATTTAGCCAGTTAACAAGTTCATTTTTCCATTACTTACTTTATCAAAGAATGTTTCGTTTGATTTCATATCGTAGACGAAGGGGAGAAACATTTGTAATGGTTTGGCCTGACCAAGCAAAATCATAGAGCATTGAATTTCGGTCCAGTCTAATAAAATTTTCCAGGCAGTTTTGTTTGCCTGTTGTTGTAACATGACTCTTGTGTTTGCCTGCGGCCTTTTTACATCTTTCCATAATACTGTAAAACATTCTTCTACCTGGGTCTTTAAATGAAAGGCTATCGTTTGTTGGAGTTGCTGATCAAATAACAGAAATGTTATACCAGTGCAAACTTTATCTGCATATTGTTTATTGACGTTTGTAGCGCCAACTTCTACCAGTAGTTCTTCAATCCGGGCTATGGAACGGCTTGCTTCGATTGAGGAGGTGTAGTTTTTGATGTTCATTTTTTTGAATTTTTATTTGTGAAATTTAGGAGTGTTTTTAAATGGAATCGGTTTGTCGTTTGTGCATGGATGTTATGTTTGTCACTTTTTCTCTTGATAGTAAATCTTTACGGGAATGAAAAATTTATTGTTCTCTTGTTCTTTTTCGCTGGTATTAAAATTATCTGTTTGTCACTTTTTCTCTTGAAAGAAAAAGTAACCAAAAAGTTCAAGGACAACCCGAACGGCTCCGCCCGTTTGTCCGGCCAACGCCACCAAAGCAGATTACCGGGTTGAGATTGTTTTTGAATGAGATCGATTCGTCGTTTGTGCATTGATGTTATGTTTGTCTCTTTTTCCGCTGATGCAAGTTTTTGCGGGAATAAAAAGTCTATTATTCTCTTTTTCTTTTTTGCTTGAACAAAAATTCTTTGCTTGTCACTTTTTCTCATGAAAGAAAAAGTAGCCAAAAAGTTCAAGGACAACCCGAACGGCTCCGCCCGTTTGTCCGGCCAGCGCCACCGAAGTAGATTGCTGGGTAAAGGATGTTCATTTTTTCTTGATTATTTATTTGAATCTTTATCAATCACATTGAGTCTACCTTCCTGTTGTAATTTTTTCAGATAGTTAAAAACTGCTACACGCTTTGCAAGGACAATCAAATTTTCTTCATCCTTCATTACAAGTATATTGTTTATATCGCCGGTTTGGTAAGCTTCCAGTAATTGATTTTCTGAATTTTCATTGCTGCCGGTGAGCTGATTGATGCGCCGTTGCCATGCTTCCTGTTTTACCTCGTCTGTTACCTGCAGGCGGAGGTAATCGTAATGCTCAATAAGAATCGATTTTGATATTTGCTCACCATCGAGAAGGCGCTCGTAGAGATATTGAATGTCCCTCGACGCCTCACCCCCGGCCTCCCGATAATTCGGGACAGGCGCTCTCCCATGGGAGAGGGGGGAATTGTGATGAGATTTTGAATTGGTGCTTTTGGAATTCAGAATCCACTTATGAGCCATGGATTGCCAATCTGTTATTGGCAGTTTTTCTGTGAGCATCCAATTTTTGCCCTGGTTGTAATAAAAGAATTTTGCAGCTTCTTCACCGGGATATTTATTCTGTTTGAAAAATCCTTCAACTTCGCTCAGAGTGACATTAGGTTTTACGTGTACCGCATTTGGGACACCGGCCATTGCATTCATTTTTCTACTGATTTCTTCATTTTTATTAAAGATTTTATTGGGTGTGTTTTGCACACTGTTTTTTTGTTTTAAGTTTTGTTTTATATTCTGTCCCAATTTTGGGACTGTACCGGTATCAATATTGAGACCGGTATCGGTCAAATCCGGTACACTATCGGGGCCAGATTTGATACGCAGGTCTTTGGGTAAATCTTTATTAAATTTCATCTGCCCTTCGGGCGCCTTCTCCAAAGGGAGAAGGATACCCGGGGCTTGGTTTTTCGGAGGATCCTGAGCAAAGAGATCTAACTGCCGGAACTTGTTTTCTTCTTCGTGAATGTCTAGCCGAAGCATGCTGATCTTTACCGGCTGGAATTTAGAAATGGATGGGTGATACATGATGTAACCGTTCGCATGTAATTCTTTCATGCATTTATGATAAGTATTCTTTGAACCTATCTTGCTTAATTGCATCATGTTATCCCGATATACTGGAAATGGATTTTGAAAGCGGTTGAAATTCCAATATTGAAACAAGGCTAAATAAAGGCTCACGTGAGAACTCGTGAGCCTGTTATCACTACGAACAAACGAAAAGAAGGCGTTGAGGTGCCTTATATAGTTCATACAGCACGCTTTTTAATTGTAAATAAGGATTCATGCTGTTTTAGGAATTTCCAATTTGGGAAAATGCTTATAAATTTTTTTTTGGCGATCCTTTTCTTTTTTTCGAAAGAGGAAAGTTTCGCTTTGCCGGCCACGGCCTGCTTTTTGGTATGAGCCCTGCCTTTGTAAACTTTGTGGTGATGTTGCATTCTCAAATGTTTTTTGATGTGAGCTATTGGTTACACAAGTTCACTTGTCTTCTTTGCCTGATGAGATTGCCACTGAATTCCGGAAGATTTTGCTTAGCCGGAGATTTCCCTGGAATTCTTTGCAATGACGTCAGCGTGGATTATCGTTTATCCTGGTTGTTTGGGCCCTGCATTAGTTTTGAAATGTCGTCTGCAGCATAGAACATGAGGCCGCCAATCTTTGTGGCTTTTAAAGTGCCATTGGTTCTAAGGGTTTGTAAGGTGCCGCGGGAAATACCCATGATCTTTCTCACCTCGTAAGATTTTAGCCACTGCTTCGGTGGTTCAGGTGCATGCGATGTTAAAAGCCTGGTTAATTCCGCAATGAGTTCGATCTTGAATTGCTGAAGATCTGCAAGGGTTATTAACTGATGTGCCATACGTTTTGATTTGATTTGGTATGGTGCAAAAGGAATGATAAGAATGAAGCGGAAACAGTGGTACGGGTGGTACAACCCTGTCATTAATAATGAGAATCAATAGGATAAAACCAACTTTTTTTTTGAATTATGGAAAAGATTAATATTTTTAAACCTTTTCGGCTTTACAAAGCTTAATGAACTTTAATTTTTATGATGCACCTCACAGATAGAAGACTACCAAAAGATTTTGTTTATTTACCAAAATCTATTTCCCGCCGGAAATTCAATTGATTGGATATTGACAATAAATTAATGGACATAACCGGTCCATTCTTTGCCCCCAAATGAGCACCAATTTTTTTACTATATAAAATATTTGCATTGAGATGAGATATGCTTTAGAACGATTAGACCTGCTTATAACTGTAACCGTTAACCCCAAATTGATAATTGAAAAAGAAATTACTGATCTTTTGAAACAGGAATGGATATCGAAGGCTGAAATTGAAAAGGAGAATATCCGGCTGTTCCTGATGCGCAAAGCATTTAAACTTGAAAATGAAAAGACGCTTGAGCTATTGATTCAGCAATACCAGGCTTCGGTTATTGTTTTGCTGGATACCTTATTTACGTATGCAAACGAAAACAACATTCCGGACCTGCATGATTCGTATACACTGTTGTTAAAAATTCTTGAAGACACTCTTTCGAATATTGGACATCGTTATGCTAAATATTTTAACCAGGATGATAAGGTTCCTGATATTTATCTGCAATTGTCGAAGGTTGAAATTGATCAAAAAATAAAGCCGCTGAAAAAACGACTAAAGCAAAGGGAATATGATGAAAACCTTGTCGAACTTACCTTTGCAAGTATACACGCTTTTACCATAATCAAGGCAAAAAATGCAATTACCTACCGGCGCCTGATGTATATAAAAAATTCGATAACGGCGCTCGAAGAATTAGCACGACAAAATACTGTTAGCGAAAAAGGGCTGATGGAACTATTGGTATACATTAACTTTAATTGCAGCCGGTTTGTAAGTTATTGTATCAACATGATGGACGCGGAAATTAATAACATGGCTGAGCAAAATGAGAAGCTTGATAAACTTACGATTTGTTTAAAAAAGATCAGCCAGATGCAGGAAAAACCTGCTGTTGCGTTTAAACAAAAAAATGAATCGGTCAAAAGTCAGATATTAACCTGGATACACGAAGAGATATATTTCCTGGAACAAAAACAACGATTTTTTTCTCCGGTCCCTTATTTGAAAGAGGATTCTTTAATAACCGATGAACAAAGGCTTCATTTATCTGCGTCTGTGGATGTGCTGACTTTGCTGGCAAGATCTGCCAAAGACTCTAAACTGATATTAAATAAAGAAATGGCCGGCATGTTCCGCAATATTTCAAAGTTCTGCAGAACGAAAAATGCAGAGCACCCTTCACCAACAAGCATGCTAAATAAAAGTTATGTGGCGGAACGTAGCAGTAAGAAAGCTGCGATTGACATTTTGCATGAGATGATTAAAAATATCAACCGGTATTGCGTGTTCCCGGTTTTTCTTTGCAGTAATTTTTTGAGTGAAATAATAGATGTGGTTATTGCCGGGTAAGCCTTATTGTTCTTTTAATAAACCGGTCATATTATTTTCATCAAGGAAGGAAACTATTTCATGCTGGTGATGGTAGGTGAAGCCAGTAAAATCTTCGTGCCATTTGTGTACTTCAACCTGGAGCAATTGCCCGAGATTGGAAATATTATTCTCCACCAGGATATTTTTTAATCCAGCTGTTAATGGAAGCAGTTCAATTTTTTGAAGTAAAAGGTTATTGTTATGCATAAAATAAAAATGACGTGGAACACATGCCTACCGCTTCTGAGGGACCGCGAAGCCCCACGCCGCAAATAAACCGTGCCCACGCCGTGGCGTGAGCGACTGGTCTATTATCCGAGCGGCATTCGAAGATTTCGCGGTTTTCAGAAGCCCATTTAATAGCAAATCACTAATTAAATATGTTTGATCAACTTTTGTTGATTAGCAAATATAGTTGATGGGATTAGAAAAATAATGTGCCTTGTTAGTTTGATCATACTTGATATTTTATGATCCGGTTTTCAAATCGATGATCTTTGATGGTGCTTGAAATTTATTTCGGAGCGCCTGCATATCATTGCTTACTTTTTTATCCAGGATTTTTGCATAGATCTGTGTTGTTTGAATTTTAGTATGTCCGAGCATTTTACTGATTGATTCGATAGGTACACCGTTAGTTAGTGTTACCGTGGTTGCAAATGTGTGACGGGCCATGTGGAATGTGAGTTCTTTATTGATACCGCATATTGCAGCAATTTCTTTGAGGTAAGAATTCATTCTTTGATTGGATGGAACTGGTAACAATTTTCTTCTTGACTTAGCAACTGGATGGTTTGCATATTTATCAATGATATCCAGTGCTGGTTGTAACAAAGGAATTCGCGATGCTGTTTCTGTTTTTTGCCTGTGCGTGAAAATCCATTTTTCACCATCAATGCCGATGGAAATATTGTTGGCAGTAAGATTATAAATGTCGATGTAGGCGAGGCCTGTGTAACAACTGAAAATAAAGAGGTCTCTTACGTGGCCGACTCTTTGGATTGTAAATTCTTTCTCCTGAAGCGCCTGCAGTTCGAGCTCGGTAAGAAATTCTCTTTGCGTTTTTCTTGTCTTTAGTTTATAGCCCATGAACGGATCTTTATCGAGCCAATTTTTGGCAAGGCATTGCCGAACGATCTTCTTTAAATTTTTAATATACTTCGAGCAGGTATTTACATCAATATTTTTTTGAGACTTCAGGTAAAACTCAAAGTCATTTATAAATTCAAAATTGAGTTTTTGTAAATTGAAATCTGCCAGGTTGAATTTCCATTTTAGAAATGACTGGACGTGTTTCTTTGTCGTAAGGTACTTCTTCCAGGTGCCTTCCGAATAGTCTTTTCCGATAAGGGATTTGATATCATTGTTGTGTTGCTCAATTATTTCAACTAACATCCTGGGCCTCTCATTAACTCCGTTGTATTCGTTTTTTAATATTTCGGTGGTAACCTGTTCATGGCTGGCCTCTACCCTGCTGCGACAATTTAAAATCTTTGCTTTAATAACAGCTAGTTGATCGTTAATCACTCTGGCCTCGTTAGATCTGCCTTTAACTGATTGTGAATTTGCATCCCATTCAATGACGGGAACTTCTTTTTGAGTTGAAATTTCAAGGCGCATGCCATTAATTGTTACCCGGGCATAAATGGGAGCTTTGCCATTTTTGAAACGGTTTTTTTTAATCCAGAAAAGGATTGTAAATGATGTTTGTGTTTGCATTTGTGGTGACTTTTAAAATGAAAAATTTTTAAAGCACCTCAGCCTCTTTATATTTGTTCGTAGTGCGAGAGTTGCAAGCCATTTTGGCTGCATTCGGTTACCCAAATATCGGAGGTATTCCGGTAACCGAATTGGTAACCGAACAACTTGATATACTTTGGTTCACCTTTGACGGGTAAAAAGCAAAAAGTCGCTTAAAACATTCATTTTAAGCGACTTTTGGAGAGTTTGATTTGAAAGATGTGATCCCGTTGGGACTCGAACCCAAGACCCATACATTAAAAGTGTATTGCTCTACCAACTGAGCTACGGAATCTTTATTTTAAAAAGGAGTGCAAAAATAATACAAAAAGATTTGGCAACAAATTTTTTAAAAGAGTTCATCTTTTAGAAGGTCTTTTTCAAAATTAACTTCCAATAAAAAGAAGTAATAATTTATCTTCAACTTTATGAAAGTACCAGCAATAGGATTAATAATTTTTATTTTCTTCTCATTTGGAAAATGTAATTCTTCAGAAAAGAGCCATAAAACTTTTATTAATCCTCAGTATAATTATAGCTATAAGCCACGTTCTGCTGATGGTACCGGAAAATTTTACGCCGACAGGGAAATTGCACAAGTGATGGGTTCGGATGGTGCGGCGTGGCTGGATCGTAAAGACCGCCAGAAGGAAGAAAACTCCCGGCTTGCTATTGACAAAATGAACCTGACCCCAAAAAGTGTGGTGGCAGATATTGGCGCGGGTACTGGCTATTATACTTTCAAAATTGCCAGGGAGGTTCCGGAAGGTAAAGTATATGCAGTAGAAATTCAGGACGAGTTGATACGGTACCTGAATAATCAAAAGAAAGAATTAGGTGCCACAAATGTAGAGGTGATAAAGGGTGATGCAAAATCGCCGCACTTACCAGATAGTTCTATAGACCTGGCTATATTAATTGATGTGTATCACGAATTGGAATATCCTAAAGAAATGATGCATTTTATAAGTAAG
>Ga0208717_1000116_pt1 | contig 42197 bp, 38 predicted proteins | sample NGESurF53shallow_FD_184489 | JGI IMG/M metagenome (GOLD analysis project Ga0208717, IMG submission 184489) | Arctic peat soil microbial communities from Barrow, Alaska - NGEE Surface sample F53-3 shallow (SPAdes) | ecosystem: Environmental > Terrestrial > Soil > Wetlands > Peat ... | reverse complement strand
CGCTTGATGCAGCGGTCGACGCAGCGGCCGTGGTCGCCGGGGCTGCAGGTGCGGACGAAGCCGCTGTGGTTGGCGCTGGTGCCGCGCTAGTGGGCGAACTGGTGGTCTTCTTGCTGCTGCTACATGCAGCAGCCGCCAACAAGACACCTGCGATTAGCAGGGATGTGGCGATACGTGAGGTCCTCACGAGGTAACTCCTCCTGTGTCGGTCAACCGAACCGGCTTTGTCGGTCGGGGCCATCTTCTGGTGGCTCGGACGATGGGTTCGTGCGAGGCCGCCGGGAATAGAGCTAGGTCGGGAATGGGTGAGTCGCCCATGAAACTAGGCGAGCGAAATGGACGGCTACCGACGGCGGGATGAACGGGCGGTGAACATCCACATAGCGAGCGGTCTTTAGTTCCGCATTGCCGTTTCCCCGGTGACGAGGTACACGACTTGCTTTGCCACGGCGACGGCGTGGTCAGCGAAGCGCTCGTAGTAGCGGCCGACCAACGCCAAGTCGATTGCCGTGTCGACCCCGTAGGGCCACTCGGGTGCGAGCATCGTGAGCAGGAGCGTGCGGTGCAGATGGTCCATCACGTCATCGTCGGATTCGAGTTCAGCCGCACGATCGGCGTCGCGACCCGCGACGACAATTCCGGCTTTGCCGACAATGTCGGCCGCAACGTCACCCATCTCGCGGATCGTTGCCTGGAGTTCACTCGGGACCGCACAGGCCGGAAACTTCCGCCGGGCCAGCTTCGCTACGTGAACAGCGAGGTCGCCCGAGCGCTCGAGGTCGGAGGCGATGCGAAGGCCAGTCGTGAGGGCCCTTAGATCGCCGGCGACCGGCTGCTGGCGAGCGATGAGGTCGACCGTGCGCCGATCAACGTTCTCGCGGATGATGTCGACCGCGTCGTCGCTGTCGATCACGCTCTCGGCGGTGGCGAGGTCGGAGTTGAGCAGGGCATCGGTCGCCCGGGTGATCGCTTGGCCAACCAGTTCGGTCATCTCAACGAGTTGGTCCGTGATGGCGTCAAGCTCGTCGTGATAGGCGTCGCGCACGCTCGCTCCCTTCGGTCAACTTCCGCTCCGCCGTCCGCAAAGCCGGAACCATCGCACATCCAACCGCAGAGTCTGTCACTTGGATGGACGGCGGTGGGCGACGAGGCGACAGACTACAGAACGCAGGGTGAACAGTCGGCCAACGCGTCCCGTTCGTTTGTTGACAGCGCTGCAGTTCCCTACCATTCGGATTGTGCGGTCGACTCCTGTGGAGCCTGAACCACCGTCGGCGACGGCGGCAGTTCTCGCAACCGTAGCCGCCGCGCTGGAGACCGGTGCGGTTCTCCTCGACGACGACGAGGTCCTGCTCGCCAACGAGGCTGCCCTGGCGCTTCGGGTCGTCTACGGCCGTGAGCTGACCTCGCGCATGCTTTCGCGGATCGCCCGCGAGGCTCGGCGGACAGGACTCCGCATCGCCCAGGACCTCGACTTGCCGTGGGGATCGTCGTTTCGCGCGGTCCACGTGGTCGCCGCACCCGTGCCGGGGACTGCCCAGGTCGTGCTCCTGATGAACGACCTCCAGGAGTCACGCCGCCTCGAGGCCGTCCGGCGTGACTTCATCGCCAACGTCTCGCACGAACTGAAGACGCCGGTCGGTGCGATGCTCCTGCTGGCGGAGGCCCTGCGCGACGCCACCGACGATCCGGTCGCAATGAAGCAGTTCACCGAGCGGATGCTGCACGAGGCAGGCCGCATGTCTCGACTCGTCCAGGAGTTGTTGGAGTTGTCGCGGCTCCAAGGCGGCGAGCCGTTGCCTGCGATGGAGTCGATCCGGGTCAGCGACGTCATTGCTGATGCGACTGATCCGCTGCAGGTGCGTGCCGAGGCGGCCGGCATCTCTCTCGACGTCGGCCCCGCGGACGGAGCACATGTGTGGGGCGACCGCCGGCAGCTCACCACAGCACTGACGAACCTCATCGAGAACGCAATCGCTTACTCGTCGCCAGGCTCTCGGGTGGGCGTGGGCGTAAGAACTTTTGCGGACGGCGGGGAGCGCAGCGTCGAGATCACTGTGAGCGACGAGGGCGTTGGCATCGAAAAAGTCGACCAGGAAAGGGTCTTCGAGCGGTTTTATCGGGTCGACACAGCACGATCCCGGGCCACCGGCGGAACCGGTCTTGGCCTCGCGATCGTGAAGCACATCGCGAACAACCACGGCGGTCGGGTGGGGCTTTGGAGCCACCCCGGCGTGGGTTCCACGTTCACCCTGTGCTTACCCGTGCCACCTGTGGCCACCGACGGCAATCTGCCGAATCAGAAAGGTCAGGAGTTGTGACGCATCTGCTCGTCATCGAAGACGAGGAGTCGTTCTCCGAGACACTCGCGTACATGCTTACCCGTGAAGGATTCGAGGTGCGGGTCGCGACGACCGGACCAGCTGGCCTCGAGGAGTTCGAACGGCACGGGGCTGATCTAGTGATCCTCGACCTGATGCTTCCCGGCTTGCCCGGAACTGAGGTGTGCCGACGATTGCGCGAGCGCAGTGACGTCCCGGTGATCATGCTGACAGCTCGCGACAGCGAGGTCGACAAGGTCGTCGGGCTCGAACTCGGTGCCGACGACTACGTGACGAAGCCATTCTCGGCACGCGAGCTCGTTGCGCGCATCAGAGCTGTCATGCGGCGGCGCAGTGACAGCGTTGAGGTTGGTGTCTCAGGCATCGTTGAAGCTGGTCCTGTGCGGTTAGATCCTGACCGGCATGTGGTTTCTGTGCGGGGCGAAGCGATTACCTTGCCGCTGCGGGAGTTCGAGCTGCTCGAATTGCTGCTGCGCAACGCCGGTCGAGTGCTGACGCGCAACCAGCTGATCGACCGGTTGTGGGGCAGCGACTATGTCGGCGACACGAAGACGCTCGACGTGCACGTAAAGCGCTTGCGTAGCCGGGTCGAAGAACACCCCGCGCGCCCTCGACACCTCGTTACCGTGCGCGGCCTGGGCTACAAGTTCGAGCCCTAAGCCGCTAGCTCTTCAGCCGCCACACCATCGTTGAGTCGTTGCTCACCTGCGGCGTGCCGAGAACGGCGGTCATAGCTTGAGCGAGTGACGCGTTGCCGGGACCCGGCCCTAGGAGCACGGCACTGACGTGCCAATAGGCGAGGTCTGTCGCGAGAGTCTGGCGCTCAGCCGCCGTGAACTGCGGCGGCTGACTGCCACCTGCAATTGCGCGCAGCAAGGTTGCCGAAGCGCGCGCGACATCGCCGCCGATGTAGCCGCGTCCGTCCCACGCTGGTCCGATGAAGTAGCCACCCGGCATCGCGTATCTGAATCCGGTGCTCGCCTGCCATCGCATGGGATCCGTAAAGTTCGCGTCAGGGAATGGCAGCACCAGGACCGTGCTGCCAGGTTGCACGCTCTTCGCCGCCACAACCAACGACGCCGGTGTGGTCGTCACGCGCGCGGTCTGGAACGGCCGCGGTACAAGAGGGATCAACACCGCGACCGCAACAAGAATCGCCGCGACCCGGTACTTCTGCAGTCGCGTGAGCGCGACGGCGAGTAGCGCGCCTGCTGCCAGCGGACTGAATAGTGCAAACCGGGCGACTGCCACGTCAGAGGACAGCGGCAGATGCATTGCCAGGGTCCACGGCATGGGGATACGTGTTTGATGCGTGTGGAACTTCAAGTGCTCGCCGAGTGAGAACGTCATGGTCGCTGCAGCCATGATGGCGACAACTCGAGCCGGCACGTTGCGCCACAACAGCACGGCCGCGGCAACAAGAAAGGCCAGGAGCGGCCAACCGAGATAGCCGAGGTACTCTTCGCGATTCGGTCCAATCGCCAATGCTGCTGCGGCGGAGTGGTGAGTGTGAAACAGCATCATTTGCGAGGGCGTAGCAAACTCGCTGAGATCTACCTTCGTATAGTCCTCGAGCAGCGGACTGGCGTGCTGCGTGAGCGGACCATGAAGTTGAATCCACAGCGGGTAGCCAGCGACGGTCAAGACCAAAGCAAGCGCCGCCCATATCGCAAGCCCAAGCGAGCGCAGCGCGCGTGCGACATCAGTTGGCCGGCAGATGGCTAGCACGATGAGAAGCAGCCCGGTCAGGAACGCCGTATCGAATAGCAGCTCCTCGCCTGTCAGCAACTGCGCGGATGACAACGCACCAAGTCGAAAGCCACCGGCAACGGGTGACACGCGGTTGGTCACTACGTCGAGCGTGGCCGAGATCAGCAGCGGAACAAGCGGCCCGAACACAAGTGACACGTGTCCGATCGACGCGTGCACCATCGCTGGCGAGAAGCCATACAGCGCGCCACCCGCCAACGCGGGCCACCACCGCACTCCGGCATGGCGCAAGAGAAGTCGGTGCGCGGTGTACGCGGAGCCCGCGATGCCGACGAAGAGAAGCAGGTTGTAGCTGACCTGCGCGCCCGCCAACAGAGTAATCGGACTAAGCAAGATGCCCGGCAGCAACAAGGACGTGTTCCACGTAGCGTTCACGCCAGTCGGCTCGTTCATGGCGTGAGTAATCAGCGAGAAGTGACCGCCGCTGAGCTGATAGGCAATCCATGAGAGCCACCAGCTATAGAGATCCGTGTCATGCGGGTTGCCGGCAACCATTCGATGCGCCGGGTCGGCCCACAGCCGTGTAGTAAGGACGATCGCAGCAAGCACATACACGCCCGCCGCGGCCGCACGCGGCGCTTGCGTCGGTGACCCTTCCGCGCGCGCCGTGTGCCGGCCGCGGCTCGGTACACCAACCGACGTCCCGCTAGTTGCACCTCGGCGAGCGAGATGCTCGCGCCGACGTCGCAGTGCTGGTGGTACGACGTCGAGCGCGAACATCGCCACGCTTCCTACTACTTCTAGTTACGCGGGACGGCGCGGCTAACGCTTCTGTGACGCCCACGGGTTGCGCCAGTCGCGCGATGGCGCGCCCCAGCGAAGGTTGTCCCGGTGACGCCCGGACGCGGATCTCCACCTGGAACTTCGAGGACGACACGGCGACGGCCGAGGAGCAGCAGGATGAATCCACTCCACAGCGCCGTAACGGCGAAGAGCACCGGTCGCCCGATGTTCGACCCAGTGAACGGCAGGCTTGCGGGTGTGCCGGAAATCTGCTCGCCGAGCACACTTGCAGACGGCGTCGCGGACGCGGCGCCGATCGTGAAGGTCCAGGTCCTGCTCACGCCGCTTGTGCTACCTGCGAAGACGACTGCATGTGATCCGTCAGCGAGGTCCGACCCAACCGTATAGGTATACGTCACCACTCCCGCGGTGCTGGCTGTGGCCGGGGTCAGCGTTTCAGGAGTCGAGTGCACGGTCACAGTCACCGTTTCGCTGGCCGTGAACCCCCTGGCCGTTAGCACCACGGAATCCCCCGCAAGCAGGTTTGGATCTGCTGCCAGTGCGTTGCCGGTTGAGTCCACCGCGCTAACTTGCGCCGATGCACTCGGCGTGGGGCTCGCCGTCGGAGTAGGTGAAGGTGACGCGGACGGAGAAGGTGACGGTGTCGGAGAAGGAGAAGGTGACGGTGTCGGAGAAGGAGAAGGAGAAGGAGAAGGAGAAGGTGACGCGGACGGCAGCGTGGATGTCGCCGGATACACGAGCTGCCATGTACTCCCGGTGATCAAGATATCCGCGGAGTCGTAAGGCGTGCTGTTGGGCGGTGCACCAGGAGAGGACGACACCAGCCGCAGTTCGTACATGTGCGCCCAGGCGGCGTCGGTGCTGTTGTTGGGGAAGTCAGCAACCATCGCGCTCGGCGGAAGGTCGTTGGAATGCTCCGTCACCACTGGCACGCCAGCGTTGCCGAGAGCCGCAAGGTTTGCAGGGACGCCTGACGGCGCCGGCTTGTAGGTCGTGGATAGCGAGATCTGCTCGCCCGACCAGTTCAATGGATCGAGGCCCTGAACTGGTGTGTAGTAGTCCAACGTCGCGGTCGTGTCGGTGCCGGGGTTCGCTGCGAGTGTGCCGACAGCGTAGGCCGCAAAAGGAGCGTCAATACTGCCGCTCGTGATCGGGGTCCCTGAGGCGTCTGTAAGGACTATTGACCCGTTTGAGTGTGGATCCGGCTCCCAGCCTGGGGTGGTCGCCGCTGAGGCAGCCTTCTGGCCGAGTTCTCCGCCGGCAACCACAAGCGCTGAAAGCGGAGCGAACGCAACGATGAGCGTGACGATAATCCGCAGGGCGCCTCGCCTCGATCCCCGCTCTGCCGGATCGATACCCGCTGTACTCATGTGCGTGCTCCCGTAATAAGCGTCCGTCCATTGACAGCTAGGCCGTCGCCCGCGGACGAGCCGAGGGAAGCTTGGTACAGGGGAGAAAAGAGCAGTCGTCGCGGACGCGAACGGCGGATGCAGCCCCTATGAACGGCTGGTGGCCTCACGACGGCCCGCTGGCCCGAGAACGCCGCCAATACCAAGTAGCAAAACCGGCAAGAACGACGACCACCACGGCAACGACAACGAGGCCTGAGTGGTTCTTCCCCGATTCGCGGTTTGAGGGTGTGCCGTTTGCCGCTAGTGCGACTGCGGACGGTCTGCTGAGACCAGCTGCAGCCGCGGCGCTTGTTGTCCCTGCTGCTGGACCGGCGCTTGATGGCGGCTCCGACGAGGCGCTCGACTTCGTAGAAACGGCGCTTCCCTTTGGCACCGCGGCGCCTACCGCCTTGGCCGCTGACGTCGACAACAGCTGCGGGGGCTTCAGACCAGCCGGGTTGGACGACGGCAAGGCCGCCTCCATGGATATCGCGCTCCCGGTCTTGCAGTCGACCTTCGCACCGTCAACCAGTGTCCATGTGGTGCCATCGACGCGTATATCCCCGACCGGGTACGTCGTGCTCTGCACGCCCGCGCTCAGTGCACTGAAATACATGCGCAACTGAACCAGTTTGTTCCACTGGGGCGGAAAATCGTTGAGGTCGTCAGATAGCGCTATGTCGCGATCCGTAGCCTGGGCGATCGGGATGGCCGGATCGGAGTACGCACTAGTCGCGGTGAGTTGCTCGCCGCTCCAGTAGCTGGGATCAACTCCCTTTCGCGGCTGATATGCATACAGCGTCGCCGATCTGCCACTTCCACGTAAAGAAGGCGGGGCTGGCTCAGCACTCACGGCCTTCCAGGCGAAAGGCTTGTCGTACACGCTGCCATGTGTGATGTTGTTGCCATTCTTGTCGCACAACCCGATCGAGCCCTGCGCGTTCGAGTCGGTATACGGCAAACCTGAGGAGGCAAGAGCCGACCCCGCGGGCGCAGCCATTGCAATCACGACTGCGATCGCAGCAAGGCCTACGCGGCGGACTACCCGGGCGCTGCTGTTTGTCACCGAAATACTCCCTGGATCATGATCTACCGGTTTACGTATGGTCGAACTGTGGGCAGTCGGGTTGCCACGACGACGCCGACCGCCATTCGTGCCGCGCCCGCCATGTCGACTCCCTCGACCCCGAACACGTCGACTCACGCGCCAGATGACCACCAATGCGACGATGATCCCGAGCAGCATCCACGGAACCGCCCAGAAATGCTTGCTCGCATCTGCGCCAACGAGACCTGGATCGACATCGCCAGCGGGCGTGGCCGGCACGACTGCGACCTCCGTGGACATGAGGAACTTGGGCAGGACACCATGAACCTTGAGAGTCACCGCGATCGCGTTGCCCGGCAACAAAACGGGGATGTCCGGCGCCTTGGCGTGCACTGACCCAAACAGACCACTCACAGTCACGTGTTGCTGACCGCCCAGATTGACGTTTCCAGTGTTGACGACGCGGTAGGTCACCGTCGTGGTGCCCCTGCCGACCGGATTCACGTTCTGTTCGTAGGCAGATCTGAGTGACTGAACCGAAAGGCTCGGCCGTAAAGCACCTGAGATCCGGAGGTCGACGGGAACCGCCACACGCTGCTCGAAGTTCGGGGCCACTGTCTGCGCGCCGTTCGTTGCTGTCGCCTTGGCTGTCAGCGAGACGATGACTCCAGCGGTGTGGTCACCGGGCGATGCGTTCCGCGGAACCGTCAGCAGGAGCGGTGCTATGACCGTTGAACGCGCCGGCACCGTCACAGTCGAGGCATTCCCCGGGATCTCGATTGTGATCCAGGAGCCAGCGTCGGTCGGCTTGATATCCTTAGCCTGTAGGCTTAGAGCCCCGTTTGGGGCGTTCGAGGCATCCCTCGCATAAAGGTCAAGAGTCAACGGCTGGGTGCCATAGTTGACGATGGCGACGTGGTCAGTCAGGGTCCCGCCCGGCGATGCAGACCACTGATACAGAGTTCGGTCGTCGAGCGCCCTAGCTGTTGCTGGCCCTAGGCCGAACCCGGCGGTCTTCGGCGCGGATGATGAGGGCGCGGCGGACGCCGCGCCCCCTGTGTTCGGCGACGGCGACGGTGATGCCGCGTGCACAACGTCCGGCGCCAGCACCGTCGTGGCGACGGCGAGGCTACCCAGCGCAAACGCGTATCGGAGCCAGGTGATCAGAGGATGACGTCTAAGGAACCGGTGCACGGATAGAGCCAACCTTCGGTAGGTGTACGACGAGAGAGCTTGAGGTGAACGCCGAACGACGAGAACCGGGCGGGCAGCTTTGCTGCTCGCCCGGCTCCCTACTCGTCCGCTTATCTACTCGTACGCGAAAAGCTTCAAGCTCAGCCGCTCGCGACGATGGAGCCAACCAATGTGAAGGTGATCGTGCCGTTGTACGTGCCAGCCGGTGTCGAGCTCGGCGCGTTCAACGTGAGCGTGCCGTAGAGCCCGACCGATCCGAGACCTGCAGTCAGTGCCTGGGCAAAGTCGTGGTGCTCGTTGCCAAGGCCTTGGAACAGGGCGTCAGTCGCAAGCACGGGCGGGGTCGCCGCCGCATTGTCGTACGTCTTGAAGTTGGCTGCCGAGTCGTTAAACCCGTTGCCAGTGACGGGCACCTCGGTGAGCGCGGTGAGACCGACGTTCTCACCACTAATCTGCCCACTACCACCGGCTTGAGTCAGTTTGCTACTCATCGCCTGGGCAGTCCAGGGGTGGTCGCCTCCTGAGCGGGTGTCGGTGATGAGGATGTCCTGCGTGGGATCCGTTGCGCTGTTACCGAAGTACGCGTGCGCGGTGAAGTACGTGTCGTGCGGGTCGAGCGCAAGCGTCCCGAGGTCGAGCGGGGTTGTGGTATACGGAGTTGAGATTGAGAGGACTCCGTTCGGGATCTTTGCGGTGATGTTCTGCACGTCGGTGCACTGGGCACCAGCAGTTGCGTCACACGGGTCACCCGGAGCGGCGCCCTGCGTCTTGGTTTGCGGAGCCGACGGGGACGTCCCATAGACACCGTTGACGCCAGAGTAGACCGCCACAACCGAATGATCGCCTGGTGAAGCGAAAGAACTAGAGAAGGTGAACGCACCATTCGTCACTGCAAGCGGGGTCGGGTTCAGCGGCGAAGTCGAGCCGTTGTCAAAGAGCTCGACCGTCCCCTGGTTCACCGGCACCGGCGACAGTGGCGGCGTAGTCGTGTCGGTGACCGTACCGCTGTACGCGTTCTGGTCACCGGCGTTGGCGCCCCAGATCACGGACAATGTTGTTGCCGTGCTGTCGGACTGCTTCTCGACCACGTAGGGCACCACGCCCGACGCGGAACCATTAAGCGTCGTCCCGTTGTCCGGGTAGAACGTGGCAACGTAGCTCGTGTTCGTCGGGTTGGCCAGCGACAAGTTCGTCGTGATGGTGTACGGCGCGCTCGCCCCGGCCGGAACTGCCTGAGTATCGATCACGGTGGCAGGCGACCCGGGAGTCGTAATCTGCACCGTGCCCGGCGACCCAGTGAAGCCACTCGGGAGCCCAACAGCTGGTGTCACCTTTGTCGTCAACACGACCGGTACGTTGCTCACCGTGCTGGTCACATCGGGGCTCGCCGGCGACGCGGTCAGCGTTGTCGTCGTCGTTGCAGCGGTCGATGTGTCCGGCTCGGGAACCAAGCTCCACGTGCTTCCGCTGATCAAGATGTCAGCAGCGTCGTACTGGTTCGAGTCGGAGGTGATCATCCGCAGCTGATAGAGGTTCTGCCAGGCTGGGTCGGAGTTGGCGTTCGGGATGTCCCCTTCGATCGCCTGCGCGTTGAGGTCGGTTGTGTTTGTCTTTACCACCGGCAGGTGCGCGTTACCGAGCGCCTTTGGTACCGCCGCCCACGTCGACGGTGCAGGGTTGTAGGTCTCGGTCAACGAAACTTGGTCGCCAGACCAAGAACCAGGGTCTTGACCTTTTACCGGTGTGTAGAAGTTGATCGTTGCTGCGGTGTCCGCTGTACCGCCAGCTGCTTTCGAGCCGAGGTAATACGCGCCGAACGGCTGGTTAATCGGACCGCTGGTGACCGGAACACCGTTCGCGTCAAGGATTGTGATCGTGCCGATCTGGTAAGTCGTGTTCGGTTCCCACGGGGCGGCCGCAAGCGCGGTCCCTCCCGCGGCTACCGCCACACCGCCTGCGACGGCAAGAGCGCTTACCCCTGCCAGCGCGCGCTTCAGGTGAAGCTTCATGTGTATATCTCCCTGTGTGATCAGAGTCGTCTGAATGAGAGTTCAACAGCCTTTTCAGCTATTCCGTTTTGCGACGGTCCTATTTGGCGCCGGCACCGGCAATCAGGGCCGGCGCCAAAAGGACCCTCGTTTGAGCAGACTTACAACTCAGCCCTCAGCAGGACACGCGCCGCTGGTGCTGTCGTTGGCGCCACAGTCGACGTATCCGCCGACGAAGCCGGCGTCCTGGACCAACGCCTGACCCGGACCGCTGGCGAGATAGCTCGTGCTCCCGATGAATAGCTGCTTCGCCCAGTTCTTCGTGCCACCGGGCTGCCATGGGGTGACGATGCCGTTGTCGACCTCGCGTATCACGACGTACATGTTGCGAGTGAAACTGTAGAAGCTGCCCGTGTTCTCGAGCGAAATCTGACCAGCTGCCTCGCCGGCGTTTGCAAAGTAACCGCTGTTGATCAGGGTCGCTCGAGCAAGCGAGAACGGCTCAATCGCGTCAGCCGGGTTCGACTGCTGCAAAATGCCCTGTGGATCGTGCTCCTGTCCCACCGCGACGCAGCTCGGGGGACTGTAACTGCTACCCAAACCGATGTTGCTGAGGAAGTCGTTCCTCGTGCCGGAGCCAGTCTGAGGGACGACAGGCAGGATCACGTCCGAGGAGCCACCGCCGAAGTCCGACCACTTGAAGTATCCAGAGACGCTTCCAACCGTATTGGTTCCGGCGCATGAGTAGACGCTCTTCAACTGCGCCGCGGTCAGGTTAATGGCGTTCGTACCGGTGGCGACGACCGCCATCTCCAGCGTGTCGGTGCCGATAGCGACGGGATGCAGCTGCCCGCAACCGCTGCTGTCCGTTGCGCACGTGGCCTCCTCGCTCGCCTTGATGATGCGCGACGCCCGCGCGTACTGGATTGATCCGCTGGGAGCGCCAGCGGTGCTCCCGTTCTGGCCGTAGGTGGTGCCCGAGCCGGGCGAATCAGCAAGCAGCGCCGCGACGCCGGCCGTCGAACCGTCAGGGTCCTCAACTGGCTTCTGGCCGCCACGCAACACAACGGCACCGGTGGGGTTACCGTCGCTGTAGTAGGCGTGGCCGTTCGCGTTGTAGAGCGCGCGCCCAAGTGAGTCGAGGGTGGCGTCGTAGTTAATCATCCGGTACTTGTTGCCCAACGTGTTGTAGCCACCAGCTACGCCGTAGCCATCCGCCACGAAGTCGGCTGCAAACTGCAAGGTGTCAGAACCCACACCGACGACGTCAGCCTGAGCCTTGTTTGCCTGGCCCTGAGCTGTCGCGGCGTACGCCGACTGGTTGCTGGCTAGCAGCGCAATACCTACGCCAGCCGCACTCAGCGCCGTCAGCACCCTGGATCTCTTTAGCATGTGCCCTCCTTGGGAGCCAATCGTGTGCGCGGAGTCCTCCTCCGCCCGAGTTGAAGCTAGGGAAGGAAGGGAACGGAACGAACAGGCGAGTTTGAACGCCAGACGAACGCGAACCCACCGATGAGGGTGATCACGACGGCGATGCCTCGTTAAGCTGCGTCTGGGCTAGAGGAGATTCGGCAGCAGCCTGGCGGCAGTCTCGGTCGCCATCCAGCTAATGGCGAAGACGATGGGCGCACCTGCAAGCCACACCTGCCACCCACGCCAGTGACCGCGCGCCCATGCCACCGCGACGCCTGCGGCAACAAGTAGCTGTAGCCACAACACGAGGGGGTACAGCGCACCCGCACTGCCTTCCATCGGAGACTGCTCGGAAGGCGTCTGGGTAGGCCTGCCAGGGGGTGCAGCGAATCCGGCTCCCTGGAGGGTGGCGTCGACGTACACGGTCTGCGTCGGCGCCCAGCCCGCGCGCCAGCCGCTGCCGACGACCGCGACGAATGTGAGCCGACCTTGACCGGTAGCGAGCGCCGGCGGCAGTGGATCCCCGGAACCCCGCACATCGTTGACGACGTAGTGCGCGACTCCTTGACCGGTAGTGACGGTGATGGGGTCACCCGCGGCCAGCTTGGTGATGTTGGCAAACGGTGCACCGAAGGTGACGCCCTTGCCAAGTATCGCGCTGATCCCGGCCTGGCCAGGAAGGACCGTGTTGACCAGATGACCAGGGCCCTTTTGCAAGTCGGCGGATGAGGTGCCCTCGACGACGACGGCTTGACGCAACCCTGCCTTAGGGGCATCGAGGAGGGCCACTGGCGCACCGTTCTTGATCCCACCGCCCACAGGTGCCGTTTCGGACGCGAACTCGGCACGCAGCTTTGCGTACAGTCCCGTCTGAGATCGGTCCTCCTGCACTCCGCTGAGCAGGAGCCCGTAAAGCACTAGCCAGACCGCCAGCAAGGTAAAGCACCCCAGCACCGACCTCGCGACGAGAATGCCTCCCGGAAGTTGGTACTGCTGGATCGGTCGAGACGACGAGTTTGTCCGTCGCGCCGGCGCTAGCGGCACCGCTGGTCGCGCTCGGTGCGCGCCGCGAGATCGGGTCGCGCGCTCGGGCGTGCGGGTCAGCAGGCCGCTACTCATCGGCTGAATCGAAACGCACGGCGAGCCATCAGATCCCCGATCGCGTTCACGACAAGGGATGCAGTACCGCCGACCGCTCCAACAAAAAGCAATAGCGGCACGAGACTCCCAACCGGCCCGACGGGGGAGCTAGGTGTTGCTCCGGTTGGGAGGACATCGGGCGTGACTGTCGGCGTCTCCACAGCCGCCGAAGCCGGTGCCGTAGTGGCGAAGGTCGGGCTTGGTGGCGGGCTTGTCGTGGGCGCAATGACTGGCCGCGCGGTCGTAGGCTGGGCGGCCGCAACTGTTGGTGCCTCTAGGGTTGTTGCGCTCGGAGCAGGAGTAGAGGTAGCGGTGGCCGAAGCGGTCTGGCTCGGACTGGGACTGGGACTGGGGCTCGGCTGAGGACACGAGGAGTAGGTGGACACACTGCTGTTGGAGTCCGTCAGGTCTGGCAGCGCACACTGCTGGTTGGCAACGGCAGCGGCCGCACGTTGGGTGTATCCCACGAGCTGACCAAGCCCGTTCGAGGCCGTCAGCGGAAGGTAACCCGCGGGTAGCTGCCCGAAGCCGGTACCTGGTGTCTGACCATCACCGACAGCGAAACTCAGCAGGCTCGCGTAGCCTGCAGCATCGGTGCTTGACAGGCCGACGGTCGGCACGCTCATCGACACCAACATCGTCCCCGGGTAGGCGGCCTCGCCCGCCGAACTACTTCGAAGCTTGGCGTAGTCGAGCGTCCACGTTCCCAGAGAAGGATCGGCGGCCAGTTGATCAGCCGCTGCCGCCATCGCTGCGACCGTCGGCCCGACGAAGCTGAACTTGCTGGAGTCAGCTGCATCTGCATTAGTGAACTGCTGGCTCGGCGTGACGACCGACTGCGACTCAAGCTCCGCGGTGTCGAGGCCGTAGAGGCTAGCCTCCGAGGTCGAAACGACGCCGAGCTCAAAGCGCAGGGCGGGCTGTTGGCGTCCCTCAGTGGTTAGGGCGGCACTGCCGTCCTGCTGCAGGTTGCAGGTGAGCGTCGAGTTCGTCAGCCCGAACTCCATGTCCTGTGTGACGTTACGAAGGTAGAGAAGCGGCGCTGCGACTAGCGGCATGTAAGGGACCTGGACTTGCGGCTCGCCCCAGCAAGGACTCGCGTTGGCCAGGCCCGTATTGATCCAGCTGTCATTCAGCGGCCAGAAATCGGTCGGCAACAATGTGCCCTTGTACGCCGGATTCACTACCATCCCCCATGGGTCGGGCTGGCCGTCAATGAACGCGGCCGCGGCTGGGTCTGCGTTGATGTAGGAGGTCAGCGCGTGCATGACGTCCGAGTTCGACGACAGGGCGATCAGTTCTGCTGCATTGAATTCGCCGCCCGTGTCCGCGGCAGCTGCAAGCGTCGGGTTAAGGGCGATGAACTCCGGATCGTGGACGATGTCAACCGGGTTAGAGACCATTGGACCGGGCGACGTGAGAACCTGCTCTGGTTTTCCTGTGGCCGGGTCCGTCTGTGTCGTCCAGGTCCCCCCGTCACCGCGCGCGATATCGGGGGTGATCGGGTACGACTCAGTGAGAAGTTTGGCCAAAAGGCGTGCATCGAGCCGCACGTTAGTGACCTCGCGACCAGCGTTGTCGTCCACCAACGTTGAGATTGCAAAGCCGCTAATCGCAACCGGCGCGTTGACGATTGGAGGACCGGTAGCTGAATTAGTTGTGGCCGATGTGCTGGCTGGAGGCGGAGGGTAGGAGTCAAATGCGGCTTCAGTTGTGCCAGCAACGAGACTGTTAACCGCAGCCGGTTCTGCCTCTGCAACATGGGAGAAGGGCGTGCGATTCGGGTCCGTGCAGAAGGTCGGCGCCCACTGCTGCGCTGCTTCAGTCATGAGTTCGGACCCGTAAATCAGCACTGCTGCTTTTGTGCTGACAATGCTGCAGTAGTTTGCGGGCGGCGCGAAGTTTAGCGGTACGACGATTCGGTCATCCCAGTTTGAGGCGGACCACCATGCGTCTCCTTCGACCGAGAAGCTCCTGGCGTGATTAGCTCCACCGTCGGCCACTACCCCGGACTGGCTATCCTGGTATTCACAACTAGTGAGGTCGGCAGCACTCGCGCCAGGAGTCGTTTCGTCGCAACTGATCCCCATGATCGGGATTGCCACGAGGCTGCACGCCACGGTCGATGAGCAACCAACTGTTGCGTTGGTTTCGTCGGTCCACACCACGAATTTCGACAGCCCATTGCCATCGGCATGGGTCACGCTAAACGTTGTGTTGTCCGGAACCCCTTGCGAGTTAGCGCCGGCTTGGTTCAGCTGTTCCGGCGCTCGCGCCCCACCGCACGTGTACTGGTTGTAGGTCGTTCCGTCTGCGGCGACCAACGGAACCGTGTGAGCAGCTGTCCAGTCACTCGAGCCAAAACAGGGGGTAGGAAGGGGGTTTGGCTGATTGACGAATTGGGCGCGATCGCCCTGACTCGCATTTAGGTCCAGTCGCCACGGCGGGTACTCCGTCGTTAGGGACAGGCCGAACCGCTCGGCGTCGTACTCAGTCCAGCAGGTCTGTGGACTCAGTTGCTGGGCTGCGGGCTTGCTCGAATCGTCGACCCCTCGGCACTCCATGAGCACCATCGGGTACTCCTCCGACGAGCCGGCGACGTTTGTCGTTGGGTCGGAGTTGATGAAGTTTGTGGGGTGCGCGCCTGACCAGCTCACGGTGAGCTGCTGATAGGTCTGCAAGCCGGTGGTCACGTCAACCGAAAGCGCGACTGTCCGCTGGTCGACCTGCTCCGTGCACCCGGTTGGTTGACTACACATCGTGCCTTGCGGCAACGGATTGCCGGTGGCGTCGTTGGTGAGGGGGTTGCCATCCAAAACGAGATTTGTTCGTGCGACTTTCTCGGTCTTTGTGAACGACGGGGCGGTGGCATCGGCGATCGCAGCGCGAGGACCCAAAACGTCCGCGTGTGAGACAGGCTTCGTGATCAGGGCACCGAGCGCCAACAACGGAGTGATGTACCTCGCGACGACGACCCATTTCGGCGCCGGGCGGCGGGGCGTCCCGTGTCGGCTCACAACTTGCTCCCGGTGTCGCGCGGACGCCAACGGCGAGACAACCACGGTGGCGCGACAAGCGCAGCAAGAACAAGCACCGCTGCGAGTACGGCAAGCCCTTTACTGGTGCCTTGACCCGCATTAACAGACGTCGCTGTGTAAGTGACGGGTTGAGCGTTGCCCGCAGGGGCATCGGACGCCGCCGGGGTAGCCCCAACAGTTTGACCCGTGACGGGGTCGACTACCTGCGCCGCCGGCGAACTACCCGCCGCAGGAATCGCGGTCTGTCCCGGTTCCTGCGTCGGGACCGATCCGGCTGGGGCAGTCGACCCAGCCTTCGGTATCGATCCAGCGGGTCCAGTAGACCCGGCTTTCTGTGTAGGGCCAACGGGTGCAGTGGCCCCGGCATTTGGAGTCGATCCCGCTGACGGAGTCGATCCTCCCGACGGAGTCGATCCTCCCGACGGAGCAGCTCCCGTGGACCCACAGGGCCCTTGCCCTTGCTTGTCGCAAGCCGCCGGTTGGGGTGATATCTGCGCAAGGTGGTTGGCGGAGAGATCGCCGGGGACGAAAGTCGGATTCCCGCAGGTCGTGACGTCCCGATTCGTCAGGTCGACGCTGGGGTCAGCAGTTTGCAGTAATCCGATCTGCTGAAAGCCAGCCTGCACAAGGTTGAGCGGCAGAGCTGAATATCCAATCCCACCGATCGATGCCTGGCCGGTACAAATCGACGTGTACAGAAAGTCTGCGAGTGTCTGCCGCTTGCCTGTCGTCATCGTGCCGTCGGCCGAAGATGTCGGGATAACCCCGTATGAGTATGAGGAAAGAGGATAGGTGCGCGGGTCGTTGTAGTCATAAACGTTGTGCAGATCTTGCAGCAGATACTGCGTCGGGTCGCTCTTGTCTTCGTTAATAATTGCCTGAGTTAGCGCGACGGCGACGTTGTACTGGGACGGCAGCGTGAAATAGCCAGCCGAGTTTTCTATCTTGGCGACAGGAAAGCCCTTGGCCAAGGCGTACGAATACTCGTCGAAAGTAATCGTTCCCTGACCGGCGCTGGATGCCACATAGTTCATGACGCCGTCCGAACCGTTCTGTGCGATCTGCTGGCCCTTCCCGCTGGGCCAATACTCCGTCGCTTTCGTCAAGCCCGAGAACTGTGACCACACACTCGGAAAGTCATGCTCCAGGTACGCCGAGAACTGGTACGTGGTACCGGATCCCTCGGAGTGAACGACTGGGACGATGGGTATCGAAGGCAAGGCTTGGCCGTTATTGTCAGCCGTAATAGCTGGATCACTCCAGTTGGTGATCTGGTTCGTGAAGATCTTCGCGAGTGTTTGCCCAGAAAGTCGCAGGTTGGTGATGTTCTGCCCACGCACATTGATGTGATACGGGAATGCAGTTCCACCAGCGACGAGGGGCACGAAAGCATAGGGACGGTTTGACGTGTCGCTCTGACCCGTCCTCTGATCTACACCCTGGTAGCCGATGTCGCTGACCGCGAAATCGACGGTACCAAAAGCAAAGTTCTGGCGCCCCTGGGCCGAGCCGGTACCCGTGAAGGTTACTCGCAGTCCCTGTGCCGAAACCTGGCCGATCCAGGCGTCTACCGCGTTCCCAGCCCACGTCGACCCTGCCCCGTTGATCTGCGAGTGCGTAACAGCAGCAGCGGGGCCGGCGGACCACATCGAGCAGGCGATCGCCGTCAATAGCAGTACCATCGACGCGACAGCGCGCGTGGCGACAGAAGGACGCTGCCGTAGCACTCTGCCGGGAAAGCCGGACCGCGAGCTCGAGCCTGGCGTCGGGGGCTCTAGGTCGGTCATCGCGACTTCCCAACTCGGCCACGTGCAAGTAGCCGCAGCACGATGAAGACGAGCAAGACAATCATGAGTAGCAGGCACGCTGCACCGAAGCCTCGCTCGATATATCTCGGTTGCCCGCTCCGGAAACCGTCGTAGATAAACAGTGGCAGCGAGTTCATCGGATTACTCACCGGGTTGAGATTCAGGAAGCTGGACGCGCCCGACACGATCAGCACTGGGGCGGTTTCGCCTGCCGCACGCGCGAAGGCAAGGATGAGGGCAGTTGCCAAACCCGGAGCTGCCGTAGGCAAGACGATCCGCCACACAGTGCGCCATCGTGTTGAGCCGAGGGCAACGCCGGCCTCGCGAAGGCCGCCCGGCACAACTCGCAACGCCAACTCTGCCGAGCGAGCGATGATTGGAAGCATCGTTATCGACAGGGCGATGGCCGCGGCCAAACCGCTCCGCTGCAGACCAAGGCCGACAAGCAGCGTGGTATACACGAATAGGCCAGCCAGCAGATCTGGCAAGGCCGTCATCGCCTCGACCACAGTGCGCACAACTCGCGCAAAACGGCCCCCCACCTCGCTCATGTAGACAGCCGTTCCGATTCCGAGCGGAAGCGCTACGACGACGGCGATGCCGAGCTCGATGCCGGACCCTACGATCGCGTGCAGGACTCCTCCCTTGCTGACGGGATCGGTCGGTGCGACGCCAGTCATGTCCTTCGTGTAGAAGCTGAGCTCCGTCAAGGGACGCCAGCCCCGCGCGAACGTGAAGAACACCGTAGCCAGTAGTGCGAATCCGACGGCCGCCGCAGCCCCTGCGATGACTGCCTGCGCAAGCCGATCGATGACTATTGGCCGCGGGTGCGCCATCGCGGTCAAGCCGGTAAAGAACCCAACAAAAGCGAAGTACCAGCAAAAGGTGAATCCCACAGCGCCGCTGAACGGCAGCACTCGCTCGTAAAGCAGCCATACGAGCGCGAGCGAACCGACGACTGCACCAGCGAGCGTCAGCCGATCATCGAGACTGCGCTTCACGAGCACACGGGGTGCGTCCGCAACCTCGCCGGGCAGGGAAGCCGCGGATCGGCCCGAGGCGCTGTGGCGCAAAGGACTCGAGATACTCATGGTCAGATCTCCGTCGCCGAGCCGCTGCGACTCCGCGTGACGATAACGCCCGCGATGGTGTTGACAGCCAGCGTCATGACAAACAGGACGAACCCCGCAGCTAGTAGTGCCTTTAGCTGCAGTGCAGTGGCCTCGCCAAACCGGTTCGCAATCAGCGACGACACAGTAAGTCCGCCAACCTGTAGCGGACGAAGGTTGATCTTGTAGATCTGCGACAAGACCATCAAGACCGCAATCGTCTCGCCGAGCGCCCGACCCAAGCCGAGCATGGTTCCACCGATGATTGCACCGCGACCGAACGGCAGCACCACTGATCGGATGACACCCCAGCGCGTGCCACCGAGGGCGAGAGCGGCTTCACGCTCACCGGGTGGCGCCTGCGCGAACACGCCCCGCATGACCGCGCAGGCAAGAGGTGTGACCATCATCGCGACGGTCAGTCCAGTGATGAAGGCCGACGCCGTGAAGCGCGTCTGCTGCCAAAGAGCCGCGTGCGCATCGGTATCGACTTTAAAGATAGGGATGAAGCTGAAGTACTCCGCAAGCCAGCGTGCGACGTGCGTTCCCTGTGGTTGCAGCAAATAGAAGCCCCAAAGGCCGTAGACGATGCTTGGAACTGCAGCCATGAGATCGACGAGCGCAACCAACGTCGACCGTAGCTGTGGGGGCGTGTACTCCGTGATGAAGAGAGCGGTCATTAGCGCGAGCGGGAACGCTAAGGCCAACGCGATCAATGCGACCTCGATCGTGCCCACGATCGCAGCAGCGACTCCTACAACGTTCTGCTCGGGGTTCCAGTCTTGCATCGTGAAGAATTTGAACCCGTAGTGGTGCAATACCGGCAGCATTTGTAGCGCAAGGAACAAGCCGATGGCCCCGGTGAGCACGAGAACCATGGCCCCAATGACGCGCGACACCGCGTGGAAGATCCGGTCGGTCGGGTGAAGCGTTGTCTTGATCCGGCGCGGCAACTCGGCTCGCCGCTGATCCGCGACCGCCCCCGCCGTCATCCGAAGCGCCCGTTGACGTAGTCCGCGGTACGTGGGTCTCGGGGAGTTTGAAAGATTTCCGAAGTCGAACCTGCTTCGACAATACCGCCGGGTGTGCCGGTCTCTGCGAGGAAGAATGCGCACTGCTGCGACACGCGTGCGGCCTGTTGCATGTTATGCGTGACGATAACGATCGTCACTTCATCCTTCAGTTCGAGAATCGTCTGTTCGATACGCCGGGTGGACGCCGGGTCGAGCGCTGAGCACGGCTCGTCCATCAGCAGCACGTCAGGCGATACCGCGAGCGATCGTGCGATGCACAGACGCTGCTGCTGACCGCCCGACAACGACGCACCCGGCGTGTCGAGCCTGTCCTTCACCTCCAGCCAAAGACCGGCGCGCGACAAAGACCGTTCGATGAGATCCGCGCGATCGCTGCGAGTGACCTTCGTTCCGTTGAGTTTGAGCCCTTCCACAACGTTGTCGCCGATGGACAGAGTCGGAAAGGGGTTTGGCTTTTGAAATACCATTCCGATCCGACGCCGCGTCTCGGTAATGCGCTTCGACGGATCGTAGATGTCGCTACCGTTAAGCCGGACCTCGCCAGCCAACTTGGCCGAGGGCACCAACTCGTGCATGCGATTGAGGATGCGCAGGAACGTCGATTTTCCGCAGCCTGATGGCCCAATGAGCGCCGTTACCACGCCAGGTGGCATCGACAGATTAACGCGCTCCAGAACCTTCGTTGTTCCGAACCACGCGGAGATGTTCACCGCATCGAGGTGCGCACCACGATCGAACACCAGCTGCGGGTATTCGGTCGTGTCGTACAACAGCGCCGTCCCATCTTCTGTCACGGCATGTCCGTAGTCGCAGCAGGGGTGGGACTTGTCGACTCCACCACGCTCGGACCCGGCGTCGCACTGGACGGCGCACCAGATCCGGAAGGCGCCGAATCTGATGCGGTGCCGGTGGGAGTGGGATCGGGGGCATCGGTCGGTGACGCTGTGTCTGTCGGTGACGCGGTCTCAGTGGGTGACGGTGATGCCTGCGGCGGCGATGCGATCGGCAAGGCAGGGGCGGAAGGGGACGGACTCGGCGCCGGTGGCGCTGGCGGAGCCTGATACACCGGCGGCGCAGGCGGTGTTGTTGGCCCCGCACCGGAGGACGACGGGGGTGTCGGTGGTGCCATCGGCGATGGCGTAGGCGACGGGGTGGGCGTCGGCGAGACCGAGGGTGTTGGGAAGGCAGACGGAAGGCTTGCCGCAGTCTGCGCAAGCGCCGGCAGTTCCTTCAGTGCGGTAGCGCCGCCCGGTAGCGCGCCACCCGCGTAGCGGATCGCGACCGACAACACGGCGCTCACGTAGTCGAACGAATGGTTGTATCCGTACACGGCGGCGATCAGTCCGTTGGCCGTCCGCAGGTCCTGCCCACTCGCACAGAGGTAGCGCGCGGCGGCAAGGGTAGCGTCATTGATGTTCTGCGGGTCTGGCGCCGAGTGTCCTGACGCGCCCTCTTCATTCTCCCGCCAAGTCGCGGGCAGAAATTGCATCGGCCCGACCGCCCTGTCGTAGCTGGTATTTCCATCGAGCACGCCGTGGTCGGTGTCTTTTATAAGCGCCATTCCGCTGCTGCTGCCATCGAGCAGCGGTCCGTAGATCGGTGGATTCGCGATACCGGACCAGCCCCGCTTCGTCGAGCCCCCGGAGCGCGCATGGTCGGACTCGATGTAACCGATGCCGGCCAACACCTGCCAGCTCAGCCCGCACGACGCCGACTCCCGATCCTCTGTCCCTGCAGCATTGATGTAGGCGGCGAGCGCAAGGCGCGGGATCCCGGTTGACTTAAGCGAATCCAAGACGGCGGACGAAACCAGGGGTGCGGTCCCGTTCGCGGAGGCCGGCTCGCGCAACTGTGCATTGATCAGCCAGAGCGGCGCCGGCGGCGCGGCGCCCACGTTTACGACTGTCGAGGCCTCCAGCGACGGCACGGTCGTGACCCCGGCGACGCCGGCGGGAGCACCACTCGGGTCAGCTGAGTCGAGCGGGAGTACTACTAGCGGCGCGTATGCCGGTTGCGTAACCGTCGTCGTGGCCTTGCTCGTGAGACTTGGTGGCTGCGCTCCCGCACTAATCGGCGAGAAGAACACCAGGGTCCAAGGTGCGGCTGCCACTGCAAAACCCACCGTGGTGACGAATCCTCGTGGAAGTCCAGAACGCCGGCGCCGGCTGTGGCGCTGATGTTTTGCAGTGAGTGCATGTGCCCCTGACGATGTCGCCAACGGATTGGGGGCTGGCGCGCGCAGCCGGGGCGTCGTCCAGCGCTCCCACGCAAGTCCAACGAAGCCGTCTACGGCAGAAGTACATGCCGAAGCACAGGACGCCAACTTTCCGATTGTTCGGTGGCGTCCTGCGTGCCGCGTAGTTGTCGCCGCAGGCAGATGCGACACAATCCGCACCGTGCCCTTCTTTTCTCGTTATCGGTAGCAGTAGCTTGCGGGTACCGGTAAAGGCATCGCATGCCAGCGAGCCGCATCGGCACGCAGCACAGGCTCTCGATGATTCGCTAACGACGGGGTACTGCTGCCGTAAGGACGGATTTCGCGAAGGTGAACAAGAAACCACGAAGCAACAGAAACGCGCCGTTTACCCTCCGCCTGTGTGGCGTTCAGGTTCTCGTGATCCCTCGTTACGGGTGGAGACCCAGACTCCGGGATCGAAGTTGGTCGCGGTGATCGACGCGTGGGTCGTGGGCCGGGGATCCGGTGCGCGAACGTAGATTCGTGATGGTGTCGGCATCGATTGGTTCCCGCATCTCATGGCCAGGCGACTGGTGTACGGATCAGGAGCCCGCAGCAGCAACCCATTCGTGGTCCGCGTGGCGCTTACTCGGAGCGAACAACCGCGAGCTGGCTCGCAGTTTCACGACATATCCGGACGCCGAATCCTGCGCCGCCGCAATCAGGTATCTGCAAAGGTCATCCAGCCACTTGGTGGCAGTCTTCTTGCCCGGTCTCAGGCTCGGACGCTGGTAATGGCAAACTGTCGTTGACGATGTTCCCGTCGCAGCGTCGGCCCGTTCATTTGCTCTGCGGCGCGATTGCGAGCAGAACCTCGAACAGTTCCTCGTCGCGGCCTCGACCGGCGTCGTGACCCTCAGCGCACCGGCGCCCGGTTACTCGGTGATGCTGTCCTCACCACGACGTGATCGAACGTCGCAAGGACCTGGCTACTGTGCGCGGCGCCAACCAGCATTTCGATTCGCAAACCTGTTCGGCCGGCAGCGGTTGCGGCATTGGCTGCACTAGCTAGAGATTCACGAGCAACAAAGCTGCAATGCAGGGTGGAGATCGCGCCCGAAGGCGCCTGCTGAGTCAGGCACACCGAGCGAACGCGGCCGTTGACGAGTATTTGGGCATACGTCTTCGGTTGTCCGGCGGCAACGCCTACGTAAACCGTCAGGCGGTAAGACCGACCGTTCACAAGAACGGTGGGAAGTCCATCGGTCGCTGAGATCGCCGCTGCGGGCATCTCTGCACCAATGTTGCCGGGATCCGACGCTGTCCTTCCCGGCAACGGCAACTTTCCGGGAGCGCGTAGCGCGATGGCGGCCGAGGCAGCGGGAGAGGCCTGGGCCCCGGAAGTCATGTACGCCGACGACGCGACGAGCACAGACGCGCCCATCGTCGTAGCTCCCAGCCAAGCGTGAATCGCGCGCACGAAACGACCCTCCGTAAGGCCGGGTCGCAATCGAACCCAGCCGCCTCGATGACCGCATGTCCCATCGGTCGCGAGCTGGGAGATCTGAGAGGAAGCGCAAGCGGACGGCGTTGCGCAAGGCCGCACCGGTCGTTCACCCGTTTAGTGTCCGTCGTTCACTCTTTCGTCGGCCGTGGTTGTGCCAGGTGAACGAGCATTCGGCCGCGGCTGCTTCATGTCTGCGGGCTGGCAGCGCGAACGGGCAGAGGAAACCTTGACACAAGTACGCTTCATGTTGGTATCGGCACCGGCTGGATCGATGGTCCGATGGCCGGGCGGCTGGTTCACGCTGCCCGAGTCGGCAACCCCAAATAACGCGGTTTGGTTTGCCTGGCGGCTGTTGAGTGCGAACAACCGGGAGTTGGGACGCAGCTACTCCACATTCCCCGACACTTCGGCATGCGCACACGCCGTTGCCGTGTTGCGAACGCGCATCCGTGATGCCGAGCCATCGATCGTTGCCGGTCTGCGGACGGGTTGGTGGCACTGGGAAGTCAGCGTTGACGGTGCAGCCATCGCAATCTCGGCACGGTCGTTCACCCGACAGCGAGAGTGCGAGCACAACCTCGAGCAGTTCTTGGCCGGTATCAACGTCGTCCGTGCAGATCTCACAGCCGTCGCCGAGCCGGTGAGCTAACTCGTTCGAGCATTCGCATAGTCACGACACTCGCTGGTAAACCCAAATCCCGTCCCGATTGAAGACCGCTCGATAGGTCACGCCTACATGCCGCCCGGCGATAAACGACGGTGATACCTGCCACTCCGGACTCGCTGAATCGAACAGTATCCATTGGGGCGCGACACTTCCCCACCAGTACACGTCATCGCGCGCACCGAGCGGGGCCAACTCGTCAAGGCTCGCCTCAACTGTCTTACCGGACGGAACAGCCTTCATCGCCGCGTCCGCAGCTCGTGCGTGCGCATCGATGTGGTAGGTCGACGAATTCCACAGGTTAGACAACGGTGACTGAAAAGCGATAGCCGCCGCACATGCGAGGGACATTGCAGGACCGTGCCGCCCGAGCCACAACGCCACCGGGCGCAGGCGCGCTCCGTCCGGGACGGCGCGAGCTCGGGCCAGACCGTCGATCGCAGCGACGAAAACGATAGGCATGAGGGTCGCGTTGTAGTGCCCCGCGGTTCCCCAAAAGAGGCTCTCACCCGAGATGAAACGCAGCAGTAGAGCTGGCACCGCAACGAGGACGATCGGCGACCACAGCGCCGCGAACACGGTGGGCAACAAGATAAACACGAGGGTCGGAAGCTTCGTCCACAGCCCGGTGGTCAGCAGCTCTGAAATGCGACCGCCATGATCCCAGTACGGGTAGACATGAGCGGGGTCGAGTAGCGGGATGATGAGGTACACCGCAACGATCGTCCAGGCGATTCCCCAGTACGAAACGATGAGACCCTCCCGCTGTAGGTGGTAGCAAAAGGCCATCACAGCGCCGAGCGCCACGAGCGTGAGGCCTTGGTCCTCCTTCACGAAGACCAGCGGCGCCGCCCACAGGGCGGTTTCACGGACTTTGCCGCGTACCAGTGCCGACAATGACGCGGCGAGGAGCGGGACGGCGAAGCACACCTCGTGGAAGTCATACGCGTTCATAGCCGCGAGGCCCCACGAGAAGCCATACGCGGCGCACATGAGACGCGCTTCCGATTGGCCGAGAAGAGCACGCGCGGCCCGGTAGACCGGGATCACCGACGCCGCAGTCAGTCCGGCTTGGACTAGAAGCAGGGTCACCGGGCTGGGGAAGATGAGGAAAAGCGGACCGAGCAATGCCAGGATGGGGTGGAAATGATCTCCGAGCAGATCGAATCCTGGGCCCTTGATGTGCACGATCGGCGCCTGCAGATGCGCGTAGCGGTGGACGACCTCGGTGAAAATACCCAGGTCCCAGGTGGCCGGCGCGACCCGCAGGTAGCGCGATAGCGATAGCACGCACGACACGAGGAACACTGCGCCGACCACAGCCATCAGCACTGGGTCACGGGGCTCGCGCCGACTCTTACCGCGCGAACTTGTCGACCTTCGAATGCGGGCGACGTCTGACGACTCAGGACGCCGATGACGACCCGTCGCGACCTCGCTCAACGCGTCCGGCGCCAGCGACATGACACTCCCCTGCACGACGGCGACGACTGATGGACGACCCCGCAGCGCGCGTCGCTTGGCGATTTTGCAACACGATCACGGCCAGGAAGCGAAGGGCAGATGAACGGCGGATAGAGATTGTCCTGGAAGCTTGGGAACGAGACGGGAATCTGAGAGCTTGTGGGCCAACGGAAGAACTCCCGGGTTGGGGAAGCGTGCGAAGTCGCACGCGGGAGAGGGGAAGCGACGTGGCCGCCGTCCGGCTGCTATTTGTTGTATCTGGACGCTCAGGTATCTGGTCAGCACCTGGCCTTGCAACCGACCAGCGAATGATGAATCTCGATGGCTGGTGTGCATGGAGGCTGGTGGGAGCCAACAACCGTGAAGTTGCGCGGAGCGCGCGAACCTTCTTGACCTTCCACGAGTGCTACCAAGCCGCCCGGCAGGTGCAGCATCGCCTTGACGCCGCGGCGCTGACCGTCCGACACGACGACGTCCTGAATCTCTGGGCTTGGCGAGCCGAGATCGACGGCTTCGCAGTCGCAACGAGCGGTCGGATGTACCAGCGACACCGCGAGTGTCAGTCGAACGCCGCACAATTCCTTGCTCTCATGCCCCTTGCTGCGACGGCCTACGACTCGACAGACGCGCTGACGCCTGGTGCCTATGCACCCACCTCGGCTGTACCGGCACAATCGCGGTACATGGCAGACGACAGGCAGCTCGCACGTGACGACGAAGGTTACGACAACGCCGCGAGCGCTACGCTCCGGCTCGCTTGACGGCTTCCTCCCAACGTCGACCAGGATTGTGCGCAGCGACCTGGGTCACGCTGGCGAGGTTCAGGCTGCCAGGGTTACGGTCATTCGCCGTGCTCGCGTTGAGTGCTGCGCTTGCTGGCGCCGCGTGCATAGTTCTAGTTGCCAGTGCGAGCGCCGCGGGCCATCCATCGGCGAACCTGCTCGCCGTCCCCTATGCCACGCCCCGGAGTGCTGACTCGGCGCTGCCGAGCCTCTTAGTCGTGCCGTTGCCTGCGAGTACCGCGTTCTCTACAACGAGTCCCGGCGTCAACGCCTGCCCAGCTAGCGGCGGTACGAGTCCCGCACCCGGTGGCGGTACGACAACCCCGCCTCCCGGCGGTGGCACAACGACACCAGCTCCCGGCGGCACCGTTACCCCATCGGTCTCACCGACAGTGCTCGGCGTAACGTTCGACAGTCCGCCACCCGCGACGACTCCGCCCAGCAGGGGCGGAGGGCTTCCGTTCACCGGACTGCCGCTCACGCAGTTGCTTCTGATCGCGAATGCGTTGATCGGCATGGGCCTCTTACTTAGACGCTCCAAGAGGCAGCACACCCGCGCACGCCGTTGACGATACGTGTCGACAGCCCGGCGCGGGATCCGGCGCGACTCTCAATCTGCGGACCTACGTAGTCGAGCCTGCATTGAGGATGACGACAGGCAAGCCCGTATCGGCGTAGACGTTGTTCGACGCGACGATGGTTGTTGTCGCCGTGTACAGGATCTGGCAACCCGTGACGGCCGCGTGGCCGAAGAGGTTGTTCGTAACTGTGATTCCGGCGAGCGACCCCAGCGGCTTGTTCGCGATATTGAAAGTGACGCTGCCGGCGTCGGCCCAGTTGCCGTCGATCAGCACATCGGTCAGCGGTCCGTGGTCCTGCGTGATCTGGATCGCGCTGTTGCTGCCGCCCTCGAGGTCGTTGCCGATTACTCCTAGATTCGATCCCGACAAAATCTGGACGTCGTCGTTGTGCGATATGCCGCCACCGTGCGACGGATCGTGCTCGTTCGTGACCAGGTCATGGATCCACGAATCTTGCACCGTGGCATTGGTGCCAAACATCTTTGCGCCGTCAACAGTGCCGTGGATGTTCAATCGCAGTGCTGTGTAGTTCCAGCCATCGATGCCGTCGATGTAGACCGAGGGATCGGCCGGCACGATCTCCGAGTCTTCTACAAGGAGATTGGTCGCCGTATCTGACAGGTCGTAGATGATTTAGTTGGTAGACGTCGCCGGGCCGCCACGAATGATCGAGTCTTTGATCGTCACGTTCGGCGCCTCGACTTTGACGAAGCCGTAAATGTCGAGGCCGGAGTACGTGGCACCGGCCGTCGTAATCGTCAGATCACCGTTGTAGACGGTTAGCTGCGTCCCTGCGGGCACGCCCGTGTTCGTCGGCCCAGGCTTCCCGCCGGCGTCCGGCGGGTTAGGCGATGCCTGCGACGGCGTAGGCGTAGGCGTCTGGGTGGTTGATCGCGTCGGCTCCGCACTTGGAGTCGGCGCAAGTGACGGCGTTGGTGCGAGCGACCGCGTCGGACTCGACGTGTCTGGTGCCGAGGTATCCGCGGAAGGCGAGTCCGGCGTCGACGGTGCGGGTGAATCCGTGGCGGGTGCACTCGCTGAAGTAGTTGCTGGTACAGAGGAGTCCGATGCAGCCGAGTCTGGGTCAGGCGAATTCAATGTCGGCGACGAATCGGACGGCGACCGTCTGTCGGCGCGTCCGTGAACGTCGGCGTCGACCCTGACGTTGTGTTCGGATCCGTTGGCGACAGGGTCACGATTGCGGAGCGAGTTGTGCTGGGAGATGTATCCGTCGACGATCCGCTTGCGGAGGAGCCAGCCGGTGGCGTCGGCGATGTTGATCCCGGCGGGAGGGTCACTGGGTACGTCACGAAGCTGGCGGTTGGCTGCCCGCTGAGTAGCGCTGGGAGCTCTGCCAGCGCATCGGTTGCTCCTTGCAACGTACCTTCCGCATATCGCGCGCCGCAGTGACAACATCCCTGACGTACGCGAACGAGTGGTTGTATCCGTACAGGGCATCGATCAGACCCGTAAGTGTGCGTAGATCAACGTTCGAGGCACACAGGTATCGGGCTGCGGCCGCCGCCGCGTCCGAGATGTTTTCCGGGTTCCCCGCTGCCGAGCCGGTCGCTACGGGGTTGTATTCGCGCCAGGTAGCTGGCAGGAACTGCATCGGTCCGACGGCCCGATCGAACGACCGGTCGGCGTCCAACACACCACCGTCAGTGTCTTTGATGACCGGATACCCGTCCTGACCGTTGAGCACCGGACCGAGAATCGTGGGATTCGCGACGCCCGAGCCGCCACTGCGCCCGTGATCCGATTCGACGAGCCCGATGCCGGCGGGGATCTCCCAACTAACACCGCACGTCGGAGCGTCGTGAGCCTCCACGGTCGCGGCACGCTGGTAGGCAAGGCCGGCGAGTCGCGGGACGGCTGTCACCTGTAGAGATGCAGGTTCAGCGGCCGTGCCGCCCACGTTCGGGGTCGCTCGGCCGACCCTGGCGACTGTCGCGTAGCTCACGGAGGCCGGCCGGCGAATCGCCGCCTGCGCAAGCCCTGGGACGACAGGCATCGCAGCGCTCGACGGCGCCGCGGTCCCAGCCGTTGACGAAGCGGAGATGACCGACGAGAAACCTAAGGCGCTGCCCAGTGCAGCCGCTTGCTGAGAGTGGTTTGCGTGGGACCCCAGGGCGGACGCTACGGCCCAGATCATCACGACGGCCGCCGCTCCCGACGTCCCGATCTTCTTCCAAGACAACGGCGCGGATGAGCTGCGCTGTGCTTTCTTACGCGCTCATGCTTGGGTTGGCCGGCGTGACGTGGGCCCCGAGCATGCTTAGACCTGGCGTTCGCAACACGCGATGACCATGTCGGTTGCCTAGAAACGAAGACTGGCGAACACGTCAATGACCGACATCCGGCAAGTTAACAAACGGTTCGCCGGTCGTTCTGCACGGCGGGCCTATGAAAGCACCGACGGGGAGCTAGGGGATCCGAACTGTAGTGACTCGCTAAGGGCCTGCATTGGTGCGCCGGCGGTAGCAAGCAAGAAATACACCGTGCGGTCGTCTTGAAAGAACGCGATCGCTGTCATCTGCACGCCGGTAGACGTCGCAAACGTCGATGTCCGCGCTACTTTGCCACGAAACGTCGTGTCACTTTGCCGTGTCGAAGCGCCGTCAGCCACGGTCGCGGCGGCGACTGAGATGGCCGACCGCAACGCAAGAGCCTGCTGACTCTTCGAGAGGGCACTTGAGAGGTCCTCCTCAGCGACTTCCGTCAACGGGGACGTAACCGCTGCCACCAGGATCGAAGCGTGCACACCCGCGATCGTCTCTTCGAACGACTGTTGGATCGGCTCGGAGGGAAAACGAGCGGCGAAGTGGCCGCTAGTCGAGGCCACGATCGCACCCGCAGCGACGGCCACGGAGCTAGCGACCGTGCTCGGGGAGCTAGGAGCCGTGCTCGGCGAGCTCGCTGCCGACGCCGAGGAGCCGGCTGCCGTCGGCGACGCGGCGGATGGGAGGCCAGCGGTTGATCGCGGCTGATGCCCTGTGGCACCAACCACGACGACCACCCCGCCGACGACGATTACGACCGCGACAGCAGCGAGCAAAGCCCGTCGACCGCTGCGCCCCGGCACGCTGTGTCCGGAAGCTCTGTGTCCAGAAGCAGCACGGTGTCCAGACGCACTGTGTCGAGACGAGCCCTCGCGTTCACTTGCCAGATCCGCGCGGGGTGCCTCGGGCCGGGCTACAGGCATGACCGGAGCCGGCACATCCGCTGGCTCGCTGATTCCCGCAAGAACGCTTGGCGGGTCGGGCGGTGGCGGAACCTGCTCGACGGGATCAGACCCCTCGACGTACCCGTCACGCACCAAGAACGTCGGACGGCCGGCCGAGAAGTACCGCGTTTCGTGCCGCCCGTATGGGTCCGGGTGCCAACCCTGCAGGACCTCGGTCACCCAGTCTCCAGCCCCGACTGTCCCCTCTAGACGAGAACGGCGACTCGCACACTAAGTGAGGCAACCGCGTGAGCACAGGAACGTCATCGACACTTCATCCGACGTTCACCGCAAGGCAATCGCGCGCAAGCTAGTGCCAGAGCGTTTCGGGCGGTGTGGTCGAGCGCCTGTTTGATCGGCCCTACCCGGTCGAGCTGAAGAACGTGGTTGGGCAGCTGTTCGGCAGGATGATGTCTACAGAACTGCAGCCGACCTCGCGTCCGAAGATGGTGTCAAGTTCGGCGTCGAGGACGCTGCGTTGGTCAAACGGTGCGTCGTCGGCGAGTGCAGGCTGCTGTGTGTTGCCAGTCCGCACGGTGACTTCAGCGCACCCACCGATGTCGAAGGTTTGGCCGGTGCCGTCGAAGGTGACGGTGTACATCGACCCGGGCATGCACGGCAGTGCGCTTGGCCGCACGGTGTCGAGTGCGTTGAGGAGCCCTGCGACCCGCTGCGCTTGTGTCTGGTCCAGGTGCATAGCCGCTCCCAGGTAGTCCCCGCCGGGCGCGGAGACGGCGGTAGCGCCGCTGACGTTAGTGGCGACGAACTCCGCAGGGGTGCGGACGGGACGCCACGTCGTGTAGGCGTCGATCCAGACGCTGGTGTGGCCGTTCTCGGAGGTGGCGAGCACAGTCACGATCGGGGTGTCGTAGGTTTCGGTCTCCTGGCCGCGGTACGCACTGTCGATGTACGGGTGCGGGCCGCCGATCTCACCACCCCAGCTCTCACCACCCGAGGGGGTGTTGGTGATGAACCCGGGCGGCGTGCGCGCCGCAACATAGGCCAGGGTCGCGTCTTGTTGCTGCGAGACGGTGTACCAGCGCGCCGCTTGCACAAGGTTGATGGGGCCGGCGGCACGCGGTAGGTCAGTGTTACGGATCGGGCCTTGCGCGATCGGCCGGGCGCCGGGCGGCAACAGTTGTGCGAACTTGTCGATCAGTTGTGCAACGAGACGATCCGCGAGTTGGGCACGCTGGGAGCTCGTCGACGCGACAGCTACGGTACTCGTGCTGACAGCCGGCGGCGGCAGGGTTGTCGGTGTCGCGGTCACGCGAGCAGTGGAACCAGGGACTGCCTGTGGTGACTGCACCGCGGTGGGCGGTGCTGAGCTCGAGATCGGGGCCGATGTTGTCGAACCAATCGGTGAGCCGGGCGGCGCGGCGGAGTTCGGCTCGGTGGAGGTCGGCGCGGAGGACACCACATCCGTCGTGCCGGCGTGCTTCGACGCGCAGCTGGCGACCATCAACACAGCGACCCAAACCGCGCTGAGCACTACCACGCAGCGGCGTGCATCCATCAACGCCCCCTTCCCGATCAACACCTGGGACGCGAGTCAGGCCCACACGGTTCCAAGCGATCAGCGCGTCATGGCCACAGCAGTGGCTTGAAGGCGGGCGTCGATGATTGCGCTAAGCACCTGGGGTTCTGGATCTAGCGAAGGTACGTCTGGCGGTGCACCACCGTGCGAGAACATCGCCGACAACGCGTGGCCTGGCGCGACCTGACCCGCGCCGCCGTCCAGCAGACCCGCGTCGGCGACATGCAAAACCTCTTGGACGGCGGCGCCGAGCGCGGCGGCGTAGTCGCGGCCTTTCCCGATTGCTGTGTGTATCGCTTCCGCGCGCACCCGTGCCCAGCCTGGGTTGTCGGCATCGACCCGCCAGCTGACATGCCGGACGTGTACGTCCTCGTGGGTACTCAAGTGCGCGCCCAACGCGTCCATGGCGCCCAACGCGCGCGCGGTGATCTGCACATCAACGGTGGCGTTGACCTTGCCGGTGGGTTCGCTCTGACCGGTGAACTTGTCGTGCTGGATTTCGTCCCAGGTAGTCGCCGACCGCGCCGACCATGTCAGCGCTGCGTGTCCGGTGTCGGCCGTCAGGGCCAAAGCCCCCAGCGCCGCAAGATCGGTGGTCAGTCGGTGCAATGCCGCGGCGGAATCTGCTAGCGCCTGGGCCTTGGAATTGCGCGTGAGGACGATAGGGCAGAACAACACCACGAAGTCGGGAGCCACCGTTACCTGCGCCTCGCCACGCACCGACAAAAGCAGTCCGCGCTGAGCATCCATCCAGTCCTCCTGCGCGTGTGTCGTTGTCAGGTGAGTGTAGGTAGCTGATGATCGCCTGCCAGCACTTGCACCGCAGTCCCGTAATGCGCGGCGATGTCGTGTGCAATGGTCGGGTTGTAGCTGACGAGGCTGACTTGGACGAGCCCTGTCACCAGATCGGCGCCCACGCTGGCCCACCTGATCCCTTTATGTTTCCACCAAGGGTCGTTGGCGATCTGCCGGATCGCAACTTGGAGCTGGTCCGCATTCCGCGGCACGATCTGAACCTCGACCTCGATGCCTCGGGCGGACTTCATCGCGGCCGCAGCCTGCACCGCCGCCATGGCTGCTGCGTCGTTGTGTGCGGCCACGTACACGACGCCCCCGGTGGCGGCGATGGCGCTTGCCGCGTACGCGGGACCCGCCGCGCCCGCCACGTACTCAAGTGCCTGCGTCGCGACGAGATTGGCATCCGCTTGTGCAAGAAGTCTGGTCTACCCGATCGCCCCGGTGCGGTTGGCTGCGTTGGAGTGGCGGCCGTGAACGCTGACGGCATGGACGACGACGACACGAAGTTGGCTGGCGCAGTCGCGTGAACGGCGCATCCGACGAGGAGCCCTCCGACCAGCAGGCCCAACGCGCACGTCCCTACGCGGCGTGGCGGTGCGGCAGGACTCATGTGACCAGTCTGTGCCGAACCGGACGGCCGCAGACATGAACTCCAGGTGAACGACGGCGCTGGGCGGCGTCGGAGCTAACGCAGCGCGTTCTCGAGGATGGTCGCGTGCGCAATGAGTCGCTCGCGTTGACCGCGCGCGAGGGCGTCGATGTCGCGCACACCGGCTTCACTGAGCGCCACCCGAGCTGCGACTACCTCGTCCGCGAGCTCGTCGACCTCGTCGCTGTAGGGATCGCACGCTTCAGCTTCGGCAAGGGTGTCCGACGCCACCCGCCAACGATGCAGCAACATGTCGAGATAGACATCTGCGCTCATCCGCCCCTCACCTTCCACGCTTCCCCGTTGACCTAAGTGGACACGTCCTCGTGCCGATCGGCGCCACGACACCATCATCGGTGGCAAGCGCTTCATGAGGACAAACCCCCGGCGAAGTTGAGGCGAAGTCTCGAGGACGGCGATGGCGTGGAACCGCTGTGCGCATAGGCGCGTCAGAGCGGCATGCGGTTTCGGGTGACAGTCGGGTGCGCGGTTGTGATGCTCGTGGCTGTGACCGGATGCGCATCGCGCGCGGCCATCTCGGCGACCGGATCGATCGGACCGGTGTCGGTGCCGACGTCATCGCCGCCGGTGCCGTCGCCGCTGCGGTCTGACACACCTGATCCGTCGCCGCCGCCGTCACTTGGCCCACCCCTGCCGTCAGGCACGTCGTCACCCATGCTTCGGGTGCCGCTCGCCTCCGGAGCGGATTTGTATATCCTCACCGAAGGTGTCTACGGCTCGATGAACTTCGAGTTGCACGACGTGATCGATGTCGAGCTGGTGAGCGACTCGCATGGCCCCAATGGTGGGCTCGTACCCTGGCAGACACCGACTTCATCGGATCCGGCGGTGCTCACGCCCGACGACCCGGTCGGGTTGCCGCCGTGTCCCGACTGGGCGACCTGCACCGCGTTCACCGCCGCTACGATGGGTGTCGCCAAGCTGCTGATCATCGGTCCGATGGGAATCCTGTGCGACGACACTGGGAGCAACTGCGCCGCGGTCGCCCCGATCGCGTACCCGATCACGATCGCCGTCATTCCACATCAGGTAGCGCCCCCGACGCCGTCAGCGTCGTCCCCACCCCCCAGTACCAACCCACCGATGCCACCGACGCCGACACCAACGCCGCAGCCGACTGCGTACGTGTCACCCACTGGTTCGCCACCGCAAGTCGTGCTCACCGATGCCGACGAGAGTCGGACGATCGAAGTGCCGCTGGGAACGTTGATCGTCATCAACGACCACAGCCCGCCGAAGCCCGACTTCACCGTCCGCCCAGCCGTGTCCACGACCAGACCGTGCTGCAACCGGTCGACCTTAGACCGTCGTGGGATTGGACCGGTCCCCTCGCCGAATACCGGGCGACCGCCGTCGGCCAATCCTTCGCGGCCGCCAACACGCCCCAGCCAGCGAGCTGCCCGACGTGCACGCCCATCCCTATCGGTTTTAAGATCATCGTGGTGCCACATCGACCCTGACTGTCGCGTCGATGCCGCCCCGTTCGACGCCGCTGGAGGTGCCGAGTACAGAACTGTTCATGTTGGTGTCGATTTCGTGGCCTCGCGTTCGTCGTGACTGTGTGAACTACTTGTGTCACTTGGATAGCGCCGCGCTGGCGGCGTCAGAATCGATCGAACGGGGGCATCAACAATGCCGAAGCGTGACTCGTACAAGCAGGGAACTCCGTGTTGGACTGACCTGCAGACCACCGATGTGGAGGCCGCTAAGGCTTTCTACGGCGAGTTGTTCGGTTGGAACTTCGACGACATGCCCACACCGATGGGCGCCATATATTCGCTGGCACTAGTGGGCTCCGAGACAGTCGCCGCGATCGCGCCGCAGCCGCCCATGGTGACCGAGAACAAGATCCCGCCGATGTGGAACACCTATATCGCCGTGGATAACGCCGACAAGGCAGTCGCCGCGGCTGGCGAGCACGGTGGCACGGTACTGATGGCGGCAGACGACATTCCGGGCTCCGGACGGATGGCCTTTGTTGCCGATCCGAGCGGTGCAGCAGTTGGGCTTTGGCAGGCCGGTGACCGTATCGGTGCGACGCTGGTCAACGAACCGAACACGTTGACGTGGAACGAGCTCGTCACCGCCGACCCCGCGGCGCTGCCGTTCTACAAGGCGGTGGCGAACATTGACGCAGTGCCGACCGAGATGGGCGGCATCGACTACACGATGCTGCAGGTCGATGGTTCTGACGTCGGTGGCTCGCTCGCACCTCAGATGGCTGGCGTACCCAATCACTGGCATACCTGGTTCGCAGTCGCCGACGCTAACGCGGTCGCTGCCGCCGCAAAGCGAGCAGGCGGCACCCTGCGGGTCGAAGCTACGGCGATGCCGATCGGCACCATGACGACCATCCGTGATCCCCAGGACGCGGTCTTCAGCATCTTGCAGCCAGCCAGCTAGCAGCCGAACCTCCCAGGAGGCAAGCGCCCAAGCTGCTCGCTGCCGGGCGTGCAAATGTCGACCTCCGCGTTTGCCACTGATGACAACCGGCCGACGCCACCTGCTGGATTGGGCAGACATCGAGGGCAACAGGTCCCCGGTCGGGTGTGACGCATCTTACGTATTGCACATACCCCAGGCGGTATATCCTCAAGTCACTTGGACGTGGACGAAGAGGAGAAGGTCGTGTGTAGCCCAGTTGTGTGTCCTCGCTGCCAGAAGGTGACCTGGGCAGGGTGTGGAGAACATGTCGAGCAAGCACTTGCCGACGTGCCGGTCGAGCGGCGCTGCACATGTTCGTAATGGATACCGGCGGGGCCGGGCGGCGGCCGCAGCCATGAAGGTTGTCGTGGTGGGCGGAGTCGCTGGCGGCATGAGCTTCGCGGCGAGGGCACGTCGACTTGACGAGGATGCAGAAATAGTGGTGCTCGAGCGCGACGCTTATGTGTCCTACGCGAACTGTGGCCTCCCCTACTATCTCGGCAGCGAGATCACCGAGCGGTCGGCTCTGTTGCTGCACACGCCGCAGTCGCTGACCGCGAGCCTTGCACTCGACGTCCGGGTGGGCCATGAGGTGATGTCCGTCGACACCGTCGGCCATGCGGTGTCTGTGCGCGAGCTGAGCTCGGGACGGACCTACGTCGAGCGTTACGACGCGTTAGTGCTTTCCACCGGAGCGACTCCGATCATGCCGCCGTTTGCTGGCAACGACCTACCTCAGGTGCGAGTGCTTCGTTCGGTGCCTGACGTCGACGCATTGCAGGCGTTGCTCGCTGCGGGAGCGAAACGAGCGGTTGTCATCGGCGCGGGATTCATCGGGGTAGAGGTCGCGGAGGCGTTACGACATCGGGGTTTGGACGTCGCGATCGTCGAGCTGGCTTCGCAGGTGCTGCCTGTTCTCGACCCGGAGATGGCCCACAATGTCGAGGCCGCATTGCTCGGTGCCGGTGTCCGTCTCCACCTGGCAACATCGGTGACCGCTATCCGACAAGCTGGTGGCCAGGGCGTCGATGTCGAGCTCGCGGACGGCACCGTACTTGCAGCCGACCTAGTGTTGATGGCTATCGGTGTGCGGCCGGAGACGACACTGGCCATCGCCGCCGGGCTTGCCGTCAACTCCCGCGGAGCGGTCATCGTCGATGAGCACTTGCACACCTCGGCGCCGGATGTCTTCGCTGTCGGCGATGCGATCGAGGTCGTCGACGCAGTCATCGGTAGCCGAGCGACGGTTCCACTGGCAGGTCTGGCGAACCGGCAAGGCCGCGCCGTTGCCGACGAGTTGTTCGGTCACGGCTCAGTGCTGCCGGCAACTTTCGGGACGGCGATCGTGCGAGTGTTCGGGACGGTTGCCGCAACGACTGGACGCAGCGAGAAGGCGCTTCGAGCGGCTGGTATCGCCTGTCACGCCGTGCACTTGCACCCGGCGCAGCACGCCGGATACTTCCCGGGCGCGCTTCCCATCGACCTGAAGATCGTATTCGGCGTCGATGGTCGGCTTCTTGGCGCCCAAGCGACCGGCACGGAGGGCGTGGACAAGCGAATCGACGTACTCGCAACAGCGCTGCGCGCCGGCATGACCGTCAATGACCTGGCCGAGCTCGAGCTGGCCTACGCCCCACCGTTCGGTGCCGCGAAAGATCCGGTCAACATGGCCGGGTTCATCGCACAGAACGTGCTCGCTGGCACCCTCACGTTGTGGCGCGCCGCTGATCTCGACGAGCCGTCGTTCGCAACCACCTTCATTCTCGACGTCCGCTCGGTCGACGAGTTCGCCGCAGAGCACCTGCCCGGCGCCGTGAACATCCCACACACGCAACTGCGAGCTCGGTTGAACGAGGTTCCGGCCGGCGTAGCAGTGCGGGTCTACTGTGCGTCGGGATTCCGTTCCTACCTCGCGCTGCGACTCCTTCGCCAACGTGGTTGGGAGGACGTCGCCTCGCTGTCGGGTGGTTTGGCCACACTGCTCGCGGAACGGCCAGGGCTCGCACTTTCACTTGCCGCGGGCGAGCATCCCAGCGAACTATCCAGGGCATCATGAGTCCGAGCCGCTTGATACCCCCTGGGGTAACATACGCGCTCTCGATTAGGCCGATACCTGGGAGGAATATTCATGGAAATGGATGAGGTCGCGATGAAAGATGTCGTGCACAGGCTGCGCCGCGCGCGCGGGCAGATCGACGGCATCATCGCGATGATCGAGGACGGTCGATCCTGTCGGGACGTCGTCACCCAGGTCGCCGCGGCCTCGCGAGCCCTCGACCGGGCCGGCTTCAAAATCGTCGCACTCGGCTTGCAGCAGTGTCTGGCCGGTACTGCGGACGGCGAGCAGTTGACCACTGACGAGATGGAGAAGCTCTTCCTCTCGCTCGCCTAACCACCTCGCAACCAGGAAGCCGTGATGGACGCCGAGTACTGGAACCAACGCTACGACCAGACCGAGCTCGTCTGGTCGGCTGGACCTAACGTGTGGGTCGAGCAGGTCGCCTCCGGCCTTGCACCTGGCGCCGCGCTCGACCTCGGCGCAGGTGAGGGCCGCAATTCCTTGTGGCTAGCCGAAAACGGCTGGCATGTGACTGCGGTCGACTTCTCCAGCGTCGCGATCGAGAGGGCCCGTGAGCTCGCACGCGAACGACTGCGCGATGCCGCAGACCGCTTCAAAGGTCTGTGCGCAGACCTGCTCACCTACCAGCCGCCGCCCCAATCCAGCGATCTGGTGATGCTTATCTACCTGCAGATGCCACCCGAGCAACGACGCAAGGTCATCGAGACGGCGGCCACCGCCGTGCGTGCGGGTGGTTTGCTGCTCGTGGTCGCGCACGACAGCGACAATCTCGTGCGCGGCTACGGAGGACCTCAAGATCCGAGCCTGCTGTATTCCGTTGGCGACATCACCGCCGACCTCACCACATCGGGCTTAACGATCGAGAGGGCCGAACAAGTCGTCCGGGTCGTCACCACCGATGCCGGACCGCGGCACGCACTGGATGCCCTCGTCGTCGCGAACCGGCCCGTTCAAAACTGAACGGGTTTTCCGATCATCGCCTCAAGAAAGTAGCGACATCATGTGTCGACGTATCACCTGTAAGAAGTGCGGCAAACCCACCTACGCCGGCTGCGGCCAACACGTCGAACAAGTCCTGGCGGGAATCCCGAAGACTCAGCGGTGCACCGGCCAACACGCAAACAACGACTCGGCCGGAAGGTCGCTCCTGTCCCGCCTCTTCCAGCGCTGAAACCATCGATTAGCGGTGGGACACAGACGGGATGAAGCGTGGAGTGCCTGCGGCATAGGACGGGTACGCACTGAATCGTCGAGCTAATACCTGCTCTTCCAGCGTGCTCTTGCCGTAGAAGAGGAGCATGAGCAGCACGCTCAACGCGACCTGACGGCGGTCACCAGAGGCAGCAGTTCGTGCCCAAGACATGGCCAGTACACCGGTGTAGATCGGGTGACGCACATAGCGATAGAGCCCGTCCGTGCGCAGTTCGGCATGGGGGTTGGGCAGTGGACTAGCAGTCAGGCCGCGCCCAAGTGACGAGCCTGCGGCCCCGATCACTGCGACGCCAGCCATAGCGACCGCGCCGGTGACGAGCTTGACCGCGGCCGGGGTCGGCCAGTCGTGGCGACGCTTGAGCAGTACCTGAGCCGTTAGCAGTGCCACCTGGGCAGCCACTGCTGCCGCAGCGACCTGACGCTCCCTTCTTTCGCGGTGGTCGCCTGAGGTCTCGCCCCCAAGCACCTCGGCTCGACGATGCCCAGGGAACACGCCGTTCATCTACACTAACGCCGCGGGTGGCGAGATCATCTTCACCTAGAAGCCGCCTCTCGAACTGCTGAGGTACGAGGTGTCAGTCATCAACCGGAGCCGGTGTCGCACATCATCCGGTTCAAGCCACGCGAAAATTTCGACTAGAGCCGGCGAGGGGAATTGAACCCCTAACCTCCCGATTACAAGTCGGGTGCGCTGCCAGATTGCGCCACACCGGCGGGACTGCCTGTCGATCCTATGCCGCGCATGTGAGAGTAGAGACGTGCGCTTGCTCTTCGCCACCACAGCCGACCCCGCCGAACTCCTGTCGCTGCCGTGGTCGACCCCTCTCGACCAGTGGCCCGCGGACCGGCTGGTCTCGCTGCCGCGCGGCATCTCGCGCCACGTCGTCCGCTTCGTCCGGGTGTCCGGCACGGTCTACGCGATCAAGGAGCTCCCGCAACAGGTTGCTGAGCGCGAGTACCGATTGCTCAATGAACTCGGCAAACGAGAGGTCCCAGTCGTGCGCGCCCGCGGTGTCGTGAGTGAACGAGCCACCGAGGACGGCGAGCCGCTCGACGCGGCGTTGGTCACCAAACACCTTCGCTACTCACTGCCCTACCGCGCACTGTTCTCACGCCGCCTCGACCCCGAGCTCGCCGACAAGTTGCTCGACGCGCTCGCACAGCTACTCGTGCGTCTGCATCTCGTTGGGTTCGCGTGGAAAGACTGCTCGCTATCGAACACGCTGTTCCGACGCGACGCCGGTGCATTTGCGGCGTATCTCGTCGACGCCGAAACCGGCGAGCTGCACACCACGCTCTCCGACGGGCAACGTGCCCAGGACCTCGACATTGCGGCAGTCAACATCGCCGGCGAACTCTTCGACCTCGAGGCAGCATCGCTACTTGCAGAAAGCGTCGAAGCGACCGACGTCGCCGACAGTGTCATCTCGCGTTACGAGTCTTTGTGGACGGAACTCACTCGCACCGAGTACGTCGACCCCAATGAATGGTGGCGCATCGAACACCGCTTGCAACGCCTGAACGATCTCGGCTACGACGTCGGCGAATTGCAACTCATCGATGAACCCGGCGGCTCACGTTTGAAGCTACAGACGCAAGTCGTCGAGGCCGGTCATCATCAGCGTCGGTTGGAGCAGCTGACCGGTCTGACTGTCGAGGAGAACCAGGCACGACGACTGTTGAACGACCTCGACAGCTTCCGTGCAATCGCGGTGATGCCAGGCACCGACGTCGACGAAGAAACTGTTGCGCGGCACTGGCTTACCGACGTGTTCGAGCCTGTACTCGAGCAGATTCCACCAGAGCTACGCGGCCGCCTCGAACCGGCTGAGATTTTCCACGAAGTACTTGTGCATCGGTGGTTCCTGTCCGAAGCGGCCGGGCACGACGTCGGTATGGACGCCGCGACAAAGTCGTACGTCGAAAACGTGCTCAAATTCCGGCCGGATGAACGCGCGGTGCTCGGTGCCGCACTGCGCGCCAGCACCGACTAACACCTACCGACCAAACGACTAACGAACCCCACGGCGACGCGCGACTTCATACAACGCAACACCGGCAGCGACCGACGCGTTCAATGACTCGGTCGCCGATGCGATCGGAATGCGCACGACGACGTCACACCGCTCTTGCACCAAGCGCGAAAGTCCCTTGCCCTCCGAGCCGACAACAAGAACAAGAGGCTCTGTCGCAGCTTCCAAATCCATCAGATCGAGCGAGCCCTTACCTGCAAGCCCGACCACAAGCAGACCGCGCTCGGCATACGCCGTCAGCGCCCGCGTCAGGTTTGTCGCGCGTGCTACATGCACTCGCGCGGCCGCACCCGCCGATGCTTTCCACGCACCCGCCGTCATGCCGGCCGATCGCCGTTCGGGCACCAGCACACCGTGTCCGCCGAACGCGCCGACCGAACGCACGACTGCTCCGAGATTGCGCGGATCAGTCACGCCGTCCAATGCAACAAGCAAGGGGACGCCGGAGGAGAACGCACGATCGAGCAACTCGTCCGGATGTAAGTAATCGAACGGCGGCACCTGCAAGACAAGTCCCTGATGCACCGCACCCTGCGCGTAACGATCGAGTTCCATCCGCTCTGCATCAAGCAGCGGAATGCGCAAGTCGTTCGCCAGTTTGATGGCCTCGCGCACTCGCTCATCGAGCTCGATGCCAGTGGCGACGTACAACGCACTCGCCGGGATGCTCGCGCGCAATGCTTCGACTACCGGGTTGCGGCCGGCGACAACCTCTGGCGCATTCGGGTCGGGCCGAGTACTTCGGGTCGGACGGCGGGTGGTGGTCGGCCGTCCGCCCGCTGCGGGTCGTGCCGCGGACGAACGGCCAGCGGCAGGACGACCACCTGAAGCAGGACGACCGGCGCGACCAACCGGAGCGGCAGCCGCATCCGCGCGACGTGCCTGCCGAGCCGCCGCATGACCTTTGCGTTCTGAGGCAGGCGGCGTGGGTCCGCGACCCTCAAGCCCCTTGCGCTTCTGACCGCCTGAGCCGACCGATGCGCCCTTGCGATGCGAGCCCGGTTTGGCGCCGCGCCCGCCTCGG
>Ga0208717_1000115_pt1 | contig 42216 bp, 42 predicted proteins | sample NGESurF53shallow_FD_184489 | JGI IMG/M metagenome (GOLD analysis project Ga0208717, IMG submission 184489) | Arctic peat soil microbial communities from Barrow, Alaska - NGEE Surface sample F53-3 shallow (SPAdes) | ecosystem: Environmental > Terrestrial > Soil > Wetlands > Peat ... | reverse complement strand
GACCCAGGGTGGTGCGGCCGCTCTCGATCACCGCGACGGCGGCGCGCCGCTCGGCGTCGTCCCAGGTGTCGACGGCCAGGGGATGGAGGATCGGCGGGGCGCCGGTCATCGCGCTTCCCTCGTATCGGGGGCCCGCGCCACGGCAGCCAGATCCTCTCGCACCATTTCCGCGATCAGGGCGTCGAAGCCGACCTCGTGACGCCAGCCCAGGACACGTCTGGCCTTGCCGGCGTCGCCCACCAGATCGCCCACCTCGTTGGGTCGGAAATAGCGCCGATCGACCTTGACGACTACGCGTCCGTCGGCCGCGTCGACCCCCACCTCGTCCTGTCCCGAACCTCGCCAGGCCAGGGTGACGTCCACCTCGGCGAACGCCTTTTGCGCAAAGGCGCGCACCGAATGGGCCTCGCCGGTGGCCAGAACATAGTCGCCCGGCCGATCCTGCTGGACCATGGCCCACATCCCTTTCACGTAGTCGCGGGCGTGGCCCCAGTCGCGGCGGGCGTCGAGATTGCCGAGAAACAGGGTTTCCTGCCGGCCCAGGCGGATGGCCGCCACGGCGCGGGTGATCTTGCGGCTGACGAAGGTCTCGCCGCGGATCGGGCTTTCGTGGTTGAACAGAATGCCGTTGGAGGCGTGCAGACCATAGGCGTCGCGGTAGTTGACCACCGTCCAATAGGCGTAGAGCTTGGCTGTCGCATAGGGGCTGCGCGGCGCGAACGGTGTCGTCTCGTCCTGCGGCGCGACCGGCGCGTCGCCGTACAGTTCGGAAGTGGACGCCTGGTAGAAGCGGCAGGTCTCGCCAAGGCCGAGCAGACGGATGGCCTCCAGGAGGCGAAGGGGCCCCAGTCCATCGGCGTTGGCGGTGTACTCCGCCGTCTCGAAACTCACCTGCACATGCGACTGGGCGGCCAGATTGTAGATCTCGTCCGGGCGCACGGTCTGGACGATGCGAATCAGATTGGTCGCGTCGGTCATGTCGCCGAAGTGGAGCACGAAGCGTGGATCGTCCTCGTGCGGATCTTGATAGAGATGATCGATGCGGCCGGTGTTGAACGATGACGAGCGGCGCTTGAGACCGTGGACCACATAGTCCTTGGCCAGAAGAAATTCGGCCAGATAGGCGCCGTCCTGGCCGGTGACGCCGGTGATCAGCGCGACTTTCTGGCCCCCCGGCGTCGGCATCGGGTTCTCAGACGACCTTGACCATTCGCTTGCCGACGTTTTCGCCGGCCAAGAGGCCGATCAGGGCGGAGGGCAGGTTTTCCAGGCCGTCGATGACATCCTCGCGCACCTTCAGCCGGCCACTGTCAACCCACGATTTCAGCTCGGCCAGGGCCGCCTCCCGCTTGTCGTAAAAATCCATGACCACGAAGCCGGTCAGGATCAGGCGCCTGGTGACGATGAGGCCGGGGACGCCGCGCGGGCCGTGCGGCGGGGCGGCGCCGTCGTACTGCGAGACCGCGCCGCAGCAGGCGACGCGGCCGTGGGTGGCCATATTGAACAGGCAGGCCTCCAGCACCTCGCCGCCGACATTGTCGAAATAGACGTCGATGCCGTCGGGGCAGGCGGCGCGCAGGGCTCGTCGGGTATCGCCGGCCTTGTAGTCCACGGCCACGTCGTAGCCGAGCTCGCCGGTCAGCAGCGCGCATTTGGCCGCCCCGCCGGCGACGCCGACCGTTCGGCAGCCCGTGATCGCCGCGATCTGGCCGACCAGCGATCCCACCGAACCGGCCGCCGCCGAGACCACCACGGTCTCGCCGGCCTGCGGTCGGCCGCACTCCAGCAACCCGAAATAGGCGGTGAGGCCGGCGATCCCATAGACGCTGAGCAGGTGGGTGAGCGGTTCGATGCGGGCGAGCGCGCTCAGATGGCGGGCCGGCACGGCCGCGTAGTTGCGCCAGCCGGTGTCGGCGAACACAAGGTCACCGGGCGCCAGGCCCTCGGCCCGCGACTCCACCACCTCCGCCAAGGCGCCCCCGGCCATCACGTCGCCGGCCTTCAGGGCCGAGCGGTAGGTGGCGCCCTGCATCCAGGCCCGATTGGCCGCGTCGAGAGACACATAGAGGGTCTTCACCAGAACCTCGCCGTCCTCGGGCGTCGGAACTGCGGCCTCGGTCAAACGGAAGTGTTCGGGCGAGAGCTTGCCCTCGGGGAGTTCGGCTAGGACGATCTGGCGATTGGTCGGGTTCATCGGGTGACTTTCGAAACGGGCGGCCGGGACCATGTTGCACGGCGCGCCGGTCGGCGCCAACGCGCCTCTAGCCGCGCCAAGGCCAGGGGATCAGCATCGGGGTGCGGGCGGCGTAGGCCTCGTAGGGAGTGGCGCCGAGTTCCTGCTTGAGAAACACCTCCTCGCCGCGCGCCTGGCCAGCGAAGCCCAGGGTGAGCAAGGCCACGCCGACGAAAGCCCCGAGCGTACCTGTCATCGCCGCCAGGGCCAGGGCGGCGGCCAGGGCGCCGGCATAGATCGGGTGGCGCACCAGGCGATAGGGACCGCTATCGATCACCCGGTGATCGGCCTTGAGCGTCGTCGAGCCCGACCACAATCGACCCAGATGAAGGCGCGCCCACCAGCAGAAGGCGAAGGCGCCGAGCGTCAGGGCGACCAGAGCCCAGGCCGCCGGATCGGGGGTCCGCCACAGAAGGCCGAACCTCAGCGGAGAGCGCCCATTCTGAGCGAACAAAAAAAGGGCGCCGAGGCCGGTCATCAGGTAATTGAGCGCCTGCGCGCGGGCCCCTGCTCGCCTCGCCGCCGGCGCCGCCCAGGCCGCCGCCGCCCACCAGGTCACATACCAGACGCCCCACAGGATATCTTCGGCGATCAAGGGCTTCATTGGGTTGGCCACTCCTGGAACGTGCGGCCTCGACCATAGCAGGCGCCGCCCGCTCGGCCAGCACCGGCGATTGGGCGTGTTCGCCGGTCCGGCGATACGCTAGACTGGCCTCGTTTCGCCTTCGCGGGAGTTTGCCCATGACCAGCGCCTGGACCGACAACGGCCCCGTCTCCCTGCCGCCCAGGTCGCTGGCCTATGGGGCCGGCGCCCTGCTGGTGGCCCTGGCCATCGCCGGGGTGGCGCTGGGTCTGCGCGCCGCCTGGCGCGAGGCGGGCGCGCCAGATGTGAGCGGTGGCCCGGCCCAGAGCGCGACCGGCGACGACACCTTGACCGCCAGGCCGATCGTCGATCTGCCACCCCCCGTGGCCGCCCCCGAACCGGCCCCGGACGCGACTAAACCCGATCAGGCGGCTATCGATCAGGCCAAGGCCGACGCCATCGCCGCCAAGACCGCCGCCGCCCAGGAGATCCAGGCCCAACCCTCCAAGCCGGCCGGCGACATCGACGATATCCTGACCTCGGCCAGCGAAAAGCCGGCGCCCGCCGCCAAGCCCGCGGCCGACGAGGCCCCTCCGGGCGCCCCGGTGAAGAGCGACGTGCCGTTCTGACTTAGGCGGAACGCGGGCGTCCCGCGCGCGTCTTAAGGGTCGCGGGCTGGAAGCCCGCGCTCCGATTCTTTCAGCAATTCCACCAGATAGGTCTTCCACGCGGCCGCCCAGGTGTGGGTGCCGTGGCCGTGGGTCGCGTCGCTGATCGGCAGCAGGACGAAGCGGCCGCGGCTCAGCCTCGGCGCTTCGCGCTGGGCGATGCCCAGTTCGGGCGGGTTGATGAAATCGTCGGCGGAATTGATCCACGTCATCGGGGCGACGATCTTTTCCAGGTCGGCGGAAGGGTCGTAGTCGCTCGACGATTTCACCTGATAGATCAGGTCGTCGGCGTCCAGGTGGGGGACGACTCTGGCCAGATAGTTGTTCAGGAAGACGTCGGCGTCTTTGGCGGTGGGCAATTCCTTCTGCATCCTCACCGGCGCGCCGCCGGCGATGATCAGCATATCGGCGGCGGCGATGAGGCCCTCGCGCGGTTCGGAGGCGTAGGCGCCGCCCATCCATGCCGGGTCGGCCTCGATGGCGTTCACGATCATCGTCCGCCACAGCCGGTTGCGCCCGGCGATGGCGATCGGCAGGCAGGCGAGCGGCATGAGGGCGTCCATGCCGGCCGGCCACCGCTCGCCCCACAGGAAGGTGTGCATGCAGCCCATGGACGTTCCCATGACCAGGCGCAGGCGCGCAACGCCCAGCCCCCGCGTGGTCAGATCGTGCTCGGCCTCGACCATGTCGCCATAGCCGTAGCGGGGAAAGGCCATCCGCATCCCATCGCTCGGCTTGGACGAGGCGCCATGGCCGATGTCGTCGGGCAGGATGATGTAGTAGCGCCGGATATCGAGCGGCTGGCCCGGCCCATAGAGTTCGCCGGCGAACTGCGGGCTGAGGAACTGTTTGCCCGACCCCCCGGTGCCGTGCAGGATCAAGACCGCGTTGGTGATCGCCCCCGAAGCGTCGCGCGCCGGAGATCCGAGGGTCATGTAGTGGAGGCGCAGCTTCGGCAGAGTCTCGCCCGAGACGAAATGGAAGTCGGGGATGGTGAAGTCGCCTTCGTGAATAGCATATTCGGCCGTCGCCGGCTGGGCGCGGGAGAGCCCGGCGAAACCCAGCACGAGGGCCAGAGTGCAAGCCAGTGAAATCAGTTTTAGCGTCATCTGAAACTCCCTGCGTTGCGCGGAAACCGCTCCAAACCGCCCGCTCCTCAGGCCTCCAATTCGATATCCCAGTACAGATAGTCGAGCCAGCTTTCGTGCAGGTGGCCGGGGGGGAAGCGGCGGCCGTGGTCCTGGAGTTCGTACATGGTCGGCCGGCGGGGGTGGCGGCGGGGGTGCATGGCCGCCTCGCGCGGGGTGCGCCCACCCTTGGCCAGGTTGCAGCGGGCGCAGGCGGTGACGATGTTCTCCCAGGTGGTGCGACCGCCGCGCGAGCGGGGGGTCAGATGGTCGAAGGTCAGGTCCTCGCCGCGCCCGCAGTACTGGCAGGCGAAGGAGTCGCGCAGAAAGAGGTTGAACCTCGTGAAGGCTGGCGGGCGATCCTGGGCCACATAGCTCTTCAGCGAGACGACGCTGGGCAGGCGCATTTCGAGGGAGGGCGAGTGGACCAGGCGGTCATAGGTGGAGACAACATCGACGCGGCCCAGGAACACCGCCTTGATGGCCTCCTGCCAGGGCCACAGCGACAGGGGATAGTAGGACAGTGGCCGGTAGTCGGCGTTCAGCACCAGGGCGGGCGCGCCGGAAGGCGGGCGGCTAAGAACCTGCATAGCCGCCTCCATCGCCGAGGCTCGGCGTCATTGATGTCTCGCGCGCCGGTGGACTGAAGGCCGATCTCCTTGTCGCTCCGCGCCCCGCACACGCTTAAGCCTGGGCGCGCGGCGACTCATAGACGATGTTGAGCGACATCTCCATGACGGACAAGCGCGAAGCGAATGCCGGTGATAGTATTTGTAGAAGGCGCCGCGAGAGCCGGGGCTCGATCGCCGGCGAAATGAGCGCGTTTGAGAGGGGCCTCTTAAATTTTCGCCGCCCCTCTCAAATCGCTGGCCCGAACATGGGTCGCTTAAGGCCCTAGCCGCCGACGATGGCGGTGGCGCCGGCGAGAATGGCGCCGAGGCTGACCAGAATGACACCGATCGAGCGATCGACGATGCGCCCGAAGCTGGTAATTTTGAACTGGGACATGACAAGCCCTCCGTTTTAGGTTGAACCTCTCGAAGCGAGAGAGGCTGTCCGATCTGGACAACGCTTAGATAGCACCTATCTGAACGATGTCAACATAATCTTTACATCGTTCGGATTTAGTTTTACGGTGAGCGCAATGAGGGAAACTGGAAGCGCCATGGCCCACGCACACGAGGTTTCGTCCCGCCCCTATCACCACGGCGACCTGTCGCGGGCGCTCGTCCAGGCCGGGCGCCGGATCCTGGAGAGCGAAGGGCCCACCGCCCTGTCCCTGCGCGCCGTGGCCCGCGAGGCGGGCGTCAGCCCGGCCGCCCCCTATCACCACTTCAAGGACAAGTGCGACCTGCTGGACGCCGTCGCCAAGGAGGGCTGGATGGAGCTTGGCGCGGCGGTGGCCAAGGCCAGGAGCCAGGCGCCCGATGCGCGGGCCGCCATGACCAACATCGGCGTCGCCTACGTCTGCTTCGCCAGGGACAACCCCGCCCTCTACCGGACCATGTACGATTCGGCCTGCGACCGATCGACCATGGGCGATCATCCAAAGGAGGCCGACAGTGGCTGGCGCCACGTGCGCGAGGCTCTGATCGACGCCGGCGCCGATCCCGCCGATGAGCGGGAACTGGAACTGGCCACCATCGGCGCCTGGTGCGCCGCGCACGGGGTGGCCGAGATGGCCGGTTTCAAGGAGTTCGAGGCCTTGAAGGCAGCCCTGGGCGGCGAGGAGGCCTTCGTCCGCGCCGTCCTCGACCACGTGGGCATCTACGCTCGCCGTGCCAAGGCCCCGCCACACGGGTGAGCGCCCCCTCCTTCATCACCCCCTTCGTCACCCGCTTCGCCCCCTCGCCGACCGGCCTCCTGCACCGGGGCCACGCCTTTTCCGCCCTCACCGCCTTCGAAGCCGCCCGCGCCGCCGGCGGGCGCCTGCTGCTGCGCATTGAGGACATCGACACCGCCCGTTGCCGGTCGGAATTCGATGTGGCGATCCTTGAGGACCTGGCTTGGCTGGGCTTGGAGTGGAATACGCCGGAACGCCGCCAGTCCGAACACCTGGACGACTACCGCGCCGCTCTGGCCGCCCTTGAGGGGCGCGGCCTGATCTACCGCTGCTTCAAGACCAGATCCGAGGTGCTGACCGACATCGGTCGCGCGCCGCACGGCCCGGCGACCTCGTTTCGCGGCGCCCCGCTCGGCGGAGCCGAAGAGGCGCGCCTGATCGCCGATGGCCGACCCTTCGCCTGGCGCCTGTCCCTCGCCGCGGCGGCTCGTGAGCTAGGCGATCTTTCCGGCCTGACCTTCATCGAGGAAGGGACGGGACCGAACGGCGAGATTGGACTCATCGCGGCCAATCCCGAACGGAGCGGCGACGTCATCCTGGCGCGCAAGGATCTGGGCGTGGCCTATCATCTAGCGGTGGTGGTGGACGACGCCCTGCAAGAGGTGAGCCACGTGATCCGCGGCGCCGATCTCTTCGAGGCCGCCCACATCCAGCGGCTGCTGCAGGCCCTGCTCGGCCTTCCCACGCCCATCTATCGCCACCACCGCCTGCTACTGCGCGCCGACGGCAAACGCCTCGCCAAGCGCGATCAAGCCGAGACCCTGCGCGAACTGCGAGCGCGCGGAATCACGGTGGCGACTCTACGGGCCGAACTGGGGTTTTGAACGAGGCCTCGCTTGCCGTCATTGCCAAGCGGCCCGGTCTCGGCGAGTTTGCCACCGCTTGCCCAGTTTCGAGACGCCCCATGCCGCTGACCTTCGCGCCCCTCGCTGTCCTGGCCGTTATCGCCCTGACCCTCGGCGCCCCGACCCCGGCGGCGAGCCAGCCCGCTCATCCAAAAGACCTGATGACCAGCGACATTCCGGCCGATTTCACGGCCGACCAGAGCAGCTACGACTACCTCAAGCGCGACGTGATGATCCCCGTGCGCGACGGGGTGAAGCTGCATACGGTGATCGTCATTCCCAGAGGCGCCCGGCGATTTCCGATCGTCCTCGACCGCACCCCCTATGACGCCTCGAAGATCACCAGCCGCGCCTCCAGCCCGCATGTGGCGGCCGTCCTCCCCAAGGCCTTCGCCGAACTCGCCGCCGCCGGCTACATCGTCGCGATTGAGGACGTGCGCGGCAAATACGGCTCGGGCGGCGTCTATGTGAACGAGCGGCCCCTGCGCGGGCCGCTCAACACCGGCGACATCGATCACGCCACCGATGCCTGGGACACCATCGATTGGCTGGTGAAAAACGTGAAGGAATCCAACGGCAAGGTCGGCATGATCGGCACGTCCTACGACGGCATGATGGTGCTGATGGCGCTGACCGAGCCCCATCCGGCCCTGAAGGCGGCCGTGCCGATCAACCCGGTGGGCGACACCTGGCTGGGCGATGACGACTTTCACGGCGGCGCCTTCCGCCTGGTCGGCTACGACTACTACTACGAACAGGACACCGCCAAAGGCGAGGGAGACAGCCTGCCGCGCGGGGCCGTCGACGACTACGATGTTTTCCTCAAAGCCGGTTCGGCGTGGGATTTCGCAAAGGCCAATGGCGTCGATAAACTGCCCTTTCCGGCCCGCATGGCGCTGCACCCGACCTACGACGCTTTCTGGCGCGAGCAGGCGCTGGAGACTCTCCTGCCCCGCCACGCCCTCACCGTTCCGACCCTCTACGTGGCCAGCCAGTGGGATCAGGAGGACATGTTCGGGGCCATCGGCGTCTACGAAGCGACCAAAGCCAGCGATCCTTCGCACCAGCGCGACTTCCTGGTCATCGGCCCCTGGCGCCACGGCGGCGCGGAGGGGGACGGTTCGACCCTGGGCGCGTTGAGCTTCGGCGCCGACACGGCCAAATACTTCCGCCAGAAGGTGCTCCTGCCCTTCTTCGACGCCCACCTGAAGGACGCCGCGCCGCCCGCCCACACCCCGCCCGTCACCGCCTTCGAGACCGGTACTAACATCTGGCGCTCATACGACTCGTGGCCGCGCGCCTGCGAGAGCGGCTGCCCATGGCCATCGCGGGCGCTCTGGCTCCAGCCGGGCGAGAAGCTCGGCTTCGACCGCCCCAGCCAGTCGGCGGTCGACTTCGTGGAATATGTCTCCGATCCGGCCAAGCCGGTTCCCTATCGCGCCCGCCCGATCCGCCCGACTTACGCCGACGATTCGACCTGGGGCCGCTGGCTGGTGGACGATCAGCGGGAATTCTCCAGCCGCCCGGACGTGGTGAGTTGGACCTCGGATGTGCTCACCGCCCCGGTGCGCATCGCCGGCGCGCCTCAGGTTCATCTGCGCGCCTCGACCAGCGGCGCCGACGCCGACTGGGTGGTGAAGCTGATCGATGTCTATCCAGGGGAGGTTCCAGCCAAGCCGGAGTTGGGCGGCTACCAGCTGATGATCGCCGCCGACATTTTCCGCGGTCGCTATCGGGATGGCTATTCCACGCCAAAGCCCATTCCGCCCGGCGAGGTGGAGACCTATTCGTTTCCCCTGCCTAACGCCGACCACGTCTTCCTGCCGGGCCACAGGATCATGGTCGAGGTGCAATCCAGCTGGTTCCCCCTCTACGACCGCAACCCGCAGACCTGGGCCAAGAACATCTTCTTCGCCAAGCCGGCCGACTATCGCGCCGCCACCCAAAGGATCGTCGATGCGGGACCCGATTCGAGTTTTATCGACCTGCCGGCGGTTGCGGCGGAACCCTGACGGGAATTGGGTGAATTGTGGAAGGCGATGGGCTCGACAAAGAAAACGGGCGGAACCGAGGGAAGCGGGATTTGGCTGAGAACGCCCTTGTAGGTCCTCTATGCCCTCGGTCGACGAGTTGAAGCAGCGGGATGGGTTGGAGATCGCGATGACCCATGCGCCTCGGCTGCCGCCGGACAAATTCAGGTTGACGATTCTCCTCCGGCGGAACGAGAGACGCCAATCTCATTTTCGATCCGGATCAGCGTGAGCCCATTCGAAGTTACCCGCCGGCCCTGTCGATCCTCCTCGCGGCCGGCGCGGGGGTGGTTGTCGTTCTGGCGTTGGGAATTTTCGGCGCGACGCAATGGACGCCCGCCTTGGCTGGCGCGGCCGGGATCGCCCTAGTGGGAGGCGTCCTCGTCGCGGCGACGGTTGATTTTTCACGGCCAGGATCGCCGGCCCAAGGCGGCGGCTTGGACGGAGTCCGGGCGGGCTTCGAAATCCCATTCGTCGCCATGGTCGAAAACAACACCAACCCAATTCTTCTGGTGGGAGGATCGGATGCCGATGCTCCGGCGGAGCGCCGGTTCTTCTTCGCGAACGCCGCCGCGCGCGCTGTTCTGCCCATACAACGTCACGAGGGGCTGTTGACGACCGCCCTTCGCGCGCCAGCGGTTTTAGAGGCCGTCGATGAAGCCCTGTTCGGCGAGGGGGTTGGAGAGGCTAGTTTTCAGTCGGGCGGCGTTAAACCTCGAACGTGGCGAGTGCGCGCGATTCGGCTACGGGGCGCCGATGAGACTCGCTTGGCCATGCTCAGCCTCAGCGATGAAACCGAAGAGCTGGCCCGCGTCCGTAGCCGGACGGATTTTTTGACCAACGCCAGTCATGAACTTCGCACTCCACTGGCCTCTCTGACCGGCTTCATCGAGACCTTGAGCAATCACGCGAAGGATGACGCCGCGGCTCGGGAGCGGTTCTTGCCCATCATGCAGGGCCAGGCGGACCGGATGCGCCGGTTGATCGACAATCTCATGAGCTTGTCGAGTATCGAGCAAGCCGAGCATCTGGCGCCCTCGGCGAAAGTCGACGTGGCCGGCGCCACGATCGAAGTGGTCGAAGCCCTTGGTCCCCAGGCGCGATCGAGGACCGTGAACCTAAACGCAAATCTGACCTCTCCCACATTCGCGATCGGCGACCGTGATCAGATCCTGCAAGTGATCCAGAACCTGGTGGAAAACGCTCTGAAGTACGCACCGCCGGGCAGTGCGGTCACGTTGGAGCTCGCCACTGACCTCGAGCTCCAGGACGCTCTTCGGCCGACGAGGATTGATGGGGCGTGCCATTGCCTGTTGACCCCTGTCGCGCTCGCGGAGAGCCGCTATGTCGCCTTGCGCGTCACCGACACTGGCCAGGGAATCGCGAATACCAACCTGCCTCGCCTGACCGAACGCTTCTACCGCGTCGAAGGCCAGAGGAGCGGCGAGCATGCGGGAACGGGCCTCGGGCTGGCCATCGTGAAGCATATAATGAATCGGCATCGCGGTGGCCTTGTCGTGGAGAGCGCGCCGGGTGAAGGCTCGACCTTCCGTGCGTACTTCCCCGCCGCGCCGCCCTGAAGCGCCTGCCCCAACCCCGACCTCGCGACAGCTGTCACAAAACCGATAAGGACGCTGTGTAGAGAGGGCGCGGGCGAAAGGCGCTCGTTATGGAGAAGACCAGATGCTGAGGACAATCCTCGCCGTCATGGCGGTGGCGACGGTCGCGGGCGCGGCGGGCGCCGAGCAGATCACCGGGGCGGGATCGACCTTCGTCTATCCGGTCCTTTCCAAATGGTCGGCCGACTACAGCGTCAAGTTCGGCGACAAGGTGAACTATCAGTCCATCGGCTCGGGCGGCGGCATTTCGCAGATCAAGGCCGGCACGGTGGACTTCGGGGCCACCGACAAGCCCCTCAGCCCCGTCGAACTGGCAGCCTCGGGCCTGGCGCAGTTTCCCGTGGTGATCGGAGCGATCAGCCCGGTGGTCAACATCGCCGGCGTCCGGCCCGGCCAGATGAAGTTTTCCGGGCCGCTCCTGGCCGACATCTATCTGGGCAGGATCAAGAAGTGGAACGATCCGGGCATCCGGGCCCTCAACCCGGGCGTGCCGCTGCCGAACGCGGCGATCACCTGCGTCCACCGCTCGGACGGCTCGGGGACCACCTACAACTGGGCCTACTACCTGGGTCAGGTAAGCCCGGTCTGGAAGGCCAAGGTCGGCGCGGGAACCTCGGTTCAATGGCCGGTGGGCGTAGGCGGCAAGGGCAACGAGGGCGTCGCCGCCTTCGTCAACCAGATTCCCAATTCGATCGGCTATGTGGAATACGCCTATGTGATCCAGAATCACATGAAGTATGGCCTGGTGCGTAACAGCGCCGGACGCTTCATCGGCCCGACGGTGGCCGGCTTCCAGGCGGCGGCGGCGACCGCTCACTGGGCGCACGCCAAGGATTTCTTCCTGGTGATGACCAATGCGCCGAGCGCGGCGGGCTATCCGATCACCGCGACGACCTTCGTCCTGATGTACAAACACCCGAAGAACGCGGCGCGGTCGGCGGCGGCCCTGAAGTTCTTCAAATGGTCGTTCGAACACGGACAGGCCGACGCGGCGGCGCTCGACTATGTTTCGCTGCCCCCCGTGCTGGTGAAGCAGATCGAGCGTTACTGGGCGACGCAAATCAAGTAACGAGCCTGGGGATGGCCCCGCCGGCCCGGCGCGACAGCGGTTTTCGCGGAGCACCCATGTCCATCGCCAGCGATGAATTCGGCGGTCCCGCCCCGCCGCGAAGGTTCAAGAGCCCGGCCCCCGAGAGATCTTCCGGGGCCGGCGACACGATTTTCAAGGGCCTGACCGGGGCCATGGCGGCGCTGGTGCTGATCGTGATGGGCGGCGCGGCCCTGGCCATGCTGTGGGGCGGCCTGCTCGCCTTCAAGACCTTCGGGCTGCGCTTCCTCTGGTCGAGCGACTGGGACGCGGTGGCCCACAAATTCGGGGCCTTCGTACCGATCTACGGCACTCTGGTCACCTCGGCGATCGCCATCGTCATGGCGGTGCCGATCAGCTTCGGCATCGCCATCTTCCTTACCGAACTGGCGCCCAAATGGCTGCGCGGGCCGGTCGGCACGGCCATCGAGCTGCTGGCTGCGGTGCCGAGCATCATCTACGGCATGTGGGGCCTGTTCGTCTTCGTTCCCTTCGTGGCGACCTATCTCGAGCCGTGGATGAACGACCATGTGGGGACGCTGCCGATTATCGGCCCGCTGTTCAGCGGGCCGCCCATCGGCATCGGCATGCTGACCGCCGGGACCATACTGGCGATCATGATCCTGCCCTTCATCACCGCGGTGATGCGTGACGTGTTCGGCGCGGTGCCGGCGGAACTGAAGGAATCGGCGGTGGCGCTCGGTTCGACCACCTGGGAGGTTATCAGCCATGTCAGCCTGCCCTACACCCGCTCGGCGGTGGTGGGGGCGATCTTCCTGGGTCTCGGCCGGTCGCTGGGCGAGACCATGGCGGTGACCTTCGTGCTCGGCAACGCGCACGACTTTTCGCTGTCGCTGTTCATGCCTGGCAATTCGATCGCCGCGGCGATCGCCAACGAATTCACCGAGGCGGACTCGCCCCTCTACGTTTCCTCCCTGATCGCCCTGGGCTTCCTGCTGTTCGTGGTCACCTTCATCGTCCTGGCCCTGGCCAAGCTGATGCTCCTGCGTCTAGGCCGCATGGAAGGGGCCAAAACGTGACGGCCCATTCCGCCAAGGCAATGCGTGGGATCATCCTGCGGCGCCAGATCGCCAACGCCGCGGTGCTCGTCGCCGCCTCCGCCTCGACGCTCTTTGGCCTGTTCTGGCTGGCCTGGATTCTGTGGACGACGGTCTCCAAAGGGGCGGCCGCGCTCAAGCCGGCCCTGTTCACCCAGATGACCCCACCGCCTGGAACCGAAGGCGGCCTTTTGAACGCCTTCGCCGGCAGCCTGGCGATGATCGTCATGGCGGTGATCATCGGCACGCCGGTCGGGATTCTGGCCGGCACCTGGCTGGCCGAGTTCGCGCGGCGCACCCACCTGGGCGCGGCGATCCGGTTCGTCAACGACATCCTCTTGAGCGCACCCTCCATCGTCATCGGACTTTTCGTCTACGAACTGGCGGTCCGCCCGGTCGGCCACTTTTCCGGTTACGCCGGCAGCGTTGCGCTGGCGATGATACTCTTGCCAGTGGTGGTGCGGACCAGCGACGAGGCCCTGCAACTGGTGCCCGACCCCATGCGCGAAGCAGCCCTGGCGCTGGGCCTGCCGCGGTGGAAGATCACCACCAAGGTGGTCTACCGGGCCGCCAGCACCGGCATTCTGACCGGGGTTCTGCTGGCGGTGGCGCGGATCAGCGGCGAGACCGCGCCGCTTCTGTTCACGGCGCTCAACAACCAGTACTGGACCAACAACCTCGGCAATCCCCTGGCCAATGTGCCGGTGGTCATCTTCCAGTTCGCGCTCAGCCCCTACGACAGCTGGCATGCCCTGGCCTGGGCGGGCGCGCTCATCGTCACCCTCTTCGTGCTGACGCTGGGGATCATCGCTCGCGCGGCTTTCAGGCAGAGACACCTCAATGGATGACGGCGCCCACCAACCCGATCGGCCGGCGAATGCGCGGGAAGACGCGCCCGTCGCAGCGGCCAAGATCCGGATTCGCGATCTTGACTTCTACTACGGCAAGCTGCGCGCCCTGAAAAAGGTGTCGGTGGATTTTCCGGCCAACACCATCTCGGCGATCATCGGACCGTCCGGATGCGGCAAGTCGACCCTGCTGCGCACGGTCAACGGCATCTACGAACTCTATCCCGGCCAACGCGCCAGCGGCGAAATCCTGCTGGACGGCGAGGATGTGCTGAACCGGCGCTACAGCCGCTCCCGCCTGCGCAAGAACGTCGGCATGGTGTTCCAGAAGCCGACGCCCTTCGTCTTGTCGATCTACGAGAACATCGCCTTTCCGATCCGCCACTACGAGGCGCTCAGCCGAGCCGAAATGAACGACCGGGTGGAGGAGGTTCTGAGCCAGGCGGTGCTGTGGGACGAGGTCAAGGACAAGCTCAAGCGCAGCGCCCTGGCCCTGTCGGGGGGCCAGCAGCAGCGGCTGTGCATCGCCCGCACCCTGGCCGTGCGGCCCGAGGTGCTGCTGCTGGACGAACCCACCTCGGCCCTCGATCCGATCTCCACGGCGCGGATCGAGCAGCTCCTGGTCGAACTGGCCAAGCGCTACACCATCCTCATCGTCACTCACAATCTTCAGCAGGCGGCCCGCATCTCTCAGCGCGTGGCGTTCATGCTGGCCGGCGAACTGATCGAAACCGACGATCGGGAACGTTTCTTCGTCAATCCGAGGGATTCGCGCACCAGCGACTATGTGACGGGGCGGTTCGGGTGAGTTCGGTGTTGACCTCGGGCAAGGGGCGTCGGCCATCTACACCGCTGTCACAATTGCCGCCTAGACTTGCCCCCTGAACCTCCGCGATTCGGACGCGTAACGAAGATGGACCATACGGTCAGAGCCTACGACGAGGAACTGGACGCGATCACCGCAGAGCTGTCGCGGATGGGCGGGCTGGCGGAGGCGGAGGTCGCCGAATCGATCCGCGCCATCGTCCGACGTGACTTGGGACTGGCGGAGGCGGTAATCGGCCGCGACGCGCGCCTCGACGCGCTGGAGGTCGAGATCGAGCGCAAGGCGATCCGTTTGATCGCGCTGCGCCAGCCGGTGGCGGACGACCTTCGCCGCACGGTGGCGGCGATGAAGATCGCGACCAACCTGGAGCGCTGCGGGGATTTAGCCAAGAATATCGCCAAGCGCGCAATGGTCATCGCCGAGGCCGACCCGATTACGCCGTTGAGCGCCTCGATCGAGCGCATGGGCGACTTGGTGGTCGGGCGTCTGAAGGATGTGCTCGACGCCCTCGCGTCCCGGGAAGTGGACCGCGCCGTGGGCGTTTGGATGGCCGACCATGAGGTGGACGAGCACTACGACGCCATCTTCCGCGAACTGCTGACCTATATGATGGGCGATCCACGCACCATCACCGCCTGCGCGCATCTGCTGTTCGTCGCCAAGAACCTCGAGCGCATCGGCGACCACGCCACCAACATCGCCGAGATCGTCCACTATGAGATCACCGGCGTGGAGCTCGCGGAGCCGCGGCCGAAATCAGACGCCCTGGAGCGAAGTGGGCCGTGACGGGAGCCAATATTCTGGTGGTCGAGGACGAGGAATCCCTCGCCACCTTGCTTCACTACAACCTCGCCAAGGAGGGGTACGAAGTTAACCTCAGCGCCGATGGCGAGGAGGCGCTGCTCACGATCGAAGAGCGGCAACCCGACCTCGTCGTGCTCGATTGGATGTTGCCCAGCCTTTCGGGCATCGAGGTCTGTCGGCGCCTGCGGCAAAGGAGCGTGACACGCAATCTTCCCGTCCTGATGCTGACGGCCAGGTCCGAGGAAACCGACCGGATCCGAGGCTTGGACACGGGCGCCGACGACTATCTGGTCAAACCTTTTTCCATGGTCGAGCTGTGCGCCCGGATCAGGGCCGTGCTTCGCCGTATCCGACCCGGACTGGCCGAGGATCAGGTGAGCCAGGGCGACATTGTCATCGACCGCACGGCCCACCGGGCCAGTCGGCGGGGACGCGAGCTGCGCCTGGGCCCCACCGAGTTTCGGCTTCTCAATCACTTTATCCAACGGCCGGGCCGAGTCTTCTCGCGCGAGCAGCTGCTGGACGCGGTGTGGGGCGCGGCAGTCGAGGTTGAGACTCGAACCGTTGATGTTCACATCGGCAGGCTTCGTCGCGCCCTCAACGCCCCAGGCGAGAACGACCCGATCCGCACCGTCCGTTCGGTGGGCTACGCTTTCGACGCCGCCTAATTCGCCCGGGAAAAACTCGGTCGCGATCCGGGCGGGCGCGATCGCCTCGCCCTCATTTCTCCGCCAACAGCGAATCGACCACCGCCTTGGCGTCCGGGCCCGACCAGTCGGCGCCGCCAGCCAGGCGGGCGCGCTCAACGCCAGCCTTGTCGTAGAGGATGGTGGTCGGCATGGCGTCGACCGGCGGTTTGAAGACGTAGGCCAGGGCGTAGGTGGGTTCGGTGTAGAAGGCGAGCGGCGGGTTCTTGTCGATGAAGGCGTGGCCGGCGGTCTCGTCCTCGGCCTTGCCGACGCTGATGGCGACCACGGCCAAGGGCCTGCCGGCGTAGGCCGTGGCGAGCTTGGCGAGGCTCGGGATCTCGGCCTTGCACGGCGCGCACCAGTTGGCCCACACGTTGACGATGGCGACCTTGCCCTTGAACTCCGCCAGGGTGTGGGTCTTGCCCGCTGCGTCGGCGAAGAGCGTGGCGGGCGGAGGGAGCGGATGGGCGGTGACCACGAGATTGGCCATGGCGCCGTGGGCCAAGGATTTGAGGTCGCCGGCCGTTTTGGAACAACCGACGATGCCGTATAGAAGCGCCGCGATCCCGATCAGGGTGACCAGGCGCGCGCGCGGCGGGGGTGGGATCTGGCTCATATGACCGACGACTCCGAAAAAGGCGGTCATTCTCTATGGGGCGGACGCTTCTCCGCCAAGCCCCGCGCGCTGATGGCGGCGATCAACGCTTCGATCGGTTTCGACAAGCGCCTCGCTGGCGAGGATATCGCCGGGTCGCGCGCCCACGCCGCGATGCTGGCCGCCACGGGAATCATCGCGGCGACAGACGAACAAGAAATTCAGGTCGGCCTCACGCTCATCGAAGGCGAGATCGCGGCCGGAACGTTTCCCTTCCGGGACGAGTTCGAGGACATCCACATGAACGTGGAGGCGCGCCTGGCGGAATTGATCGGCCCGGTCGCCGGACGCCTGCACACGGCCCGCTCGCGCAACGATCAGGTGGCGCTTGATTTTCGCCTTTGGGTGCGCGCCGCCTGTGAGCGATGCGCCGGCGCCCTTCGCGCGCTGCAACGAAGCCTCGTGGAAAAGGCCGACGCCCACGCCGAAAGCCTGATGCCCGGATTCACCCATCTGCAATCGGCCCAGCCGATCACCTTCGGCCACCATCTGATGGCCTATGTGGAGATGTTCAGCCGCGACGCCGGCCGCTTCGACGACGCCCGCGCCAGGATGAACGAATGTCCGCTGGGCGCCGCCGCCCTGGCCGGGACCGCCTTTCCCATCGACCGGGAAATGACCGCCCGCGCCCTGGGGTTCGATCGTCCCACCGCCAATTCCCTCGACAGCGTGGCGGCCCGCGATTTCGCCCTGGAGGCCCTGGCGGCGGCGACGATCTGCGCCACCCACCTGTCGAGGCTGGCCGAGGAAATCGTGCTCTGGACGAGCCCGCGGTTCGGCTTCGTGGCGCTCTCGGACGCCTTCACCACCGGCTCGTCGATCATGCCCCAGAAGCGCAACCCCGACGCCGCCGAACTCGTCCGCGCCAAGACCGGCCGGGTGCTGGGCGCCCTGGTCGCCCTGGCCACGGTGATGAAGGCTCTGCCGCTGGCCTACGGCAAGGACATGCAGGAGGACAAGGTCCCGGCGTTCGAAGCCTTCGACGCCCTGGAGCTCTCTCTGGCCGCCATGACCGGCATGATCGACGACATGGAGCCTCGGGTCGCGGCGATGGCCGCCGCCGCCGGGACGGCCCACGCCACAGCCACCGATCTCGCCGACTGGCTGGTGCGAACCTTGAACATGCCATTTCGCCAGGCCCACCACGTGAGCGGCGCGGCGGTGAAGCGCGCCGAGGCGCTGGGGTGCGATCTGGCTCGCCTGCCCATCGAAGAGTTGATGGCCTTGGAGCCTCGGATCACCCGGAGCGTTTACGCCGTGTTGGCGCCGGCCGCGTCGGTGGCCAGTCGGCAAAGCCTGGGCGGAACGGCGCCCTCGCAGGTTCGCGCGCAGATCGCGCGCTGGAAGGAGACTCTCTAGATGAACCGGTCCGCTTTGATCGTTCTGGGGGTGGCCGCGGTCGCCCTCGGCGCCTGCGGCAAGGTCGGCACGCTCGACCAGCCCGCCCCCCTCTATGGCGAGAAGGCCAAGGCCGACTATCAGGCCAGGAAGGAGGCCCAGGCGGCCGCCAAGGCCAAGAAGGACGATCAGCCCGAGGCCGTCACTCCCGACAAGACCTACGATCCCAACGCCGACCCTTCCCCGGCCCGCGCCCTGCCCATTCCCGGCCAGAACTTCAACCCCAACGGCCCGCCACCCCCAGGGGTGCTTCCCGATCCGTTCAACAATCCAGGCCCGCCGCACGGCTGACGGCGATCCCACTTTCGTCGCACCTTCACTGTTTCCTAACCAACGACCCAAACAAGGGATCGCGCGATGGCGCGAATCGACGAAGGAGATTCAGTTCATGCTCAAGGACTTCCGTGAATTCGTCATGCGCGGCAATGTCGTCGATCTCGCCGTCGCGGTGATCATCGGCGCGGCGTTCGGCGCGGTGGTCAAGAGTCTCATCGACCAGGTGATCATGCCGCCCATCGGCCTGGCCACCGGCGGCATCGACTTTTCGCAACTCAAATGGGTGTTGAAACCCGCCGATCTGGCCGCGAAGCACGCCGAAGTCGCCATCATGTACGGCGCTTTCGTCAATACGGTGATCACCTTCCTGATCGTGGCTTTCGTGATTTTCATTCTGGTGAGAATGATCAGCCGGATGCGCCGCGAACAGGCCGCCCAGCCCGCGCCCGCCGCCCCGGCGCCGACGCCTTCGGAAACCCTCCTGACGGAAATCCGCGATCTTTTGCGCGCCCGGACGGCCGGCTGATCGATCGCGGGCCTATGCCAGCCAGAACCGGACGATCTGCGTCCTGAACACGAACGCCAGAACGATCAGGAGGATGAACGCCAGGGCGACACCCACCCTCCAGGATGAACGGGTGAATTTCCACCGCGGCCGAAGCCTCGGCTTGGCGGGCGGGGTAGCGAATAGTTGGGCGGCGGCCCTGGAGCGGGTCGGCGCCGATTCCACCGCCTCGGCGCCCGCCGGCGCCGCCGGCGGCTGGGCGATCCAGCTTTCGTGGCAATCGACGCATCGCACGGTCCGTCCGTCTGGCCCGATCTGGGCGGCATCGACGAAATAGCGGGTGGCGCAGCGCGGGCAGGTCAGTATCATTGAAGGGGGCGAATCGGAGGGTTGGAACAACGTCCTGATCGAGGTCGCCGATTTCCGCTCCGATGTCCATCAACTCCATCGCCATGCCGGGCGCCGACCGCATGGCCCACGCCGCGCCCGTGGTGCGCTTCGACGCGGTAACCTTGCGTGGCGAGCGGGAGGGCGAGGCGCCAAGGCTCTCCTTCGCCATGCCGCCCGGCTCCTTTAAGGTTCTGACCGGGCCGGCCGGCTGCGGCAAGACCGCCGTCCTGAGCCTGATCTGCCTGGCCGATCGGCCGGCGCTGGGGCGGGTGTGGCTGTTTGGCCGCGACACCGCGACGCTCGGCCGGAAGGACATAGCGAACTTCCGCCGCCGGATCGGCCTAGTGTTCGCGCGGGACCGGCTGCTCGAGCATCTGACGGTATTCGACAACGCCGCCCTTGTTCCGCGCATCGCCGGCCGGCCGGCCCGAGACTATGCGCCGCAGGTGGCCGAAATCCTGGCCTGGGTGGGCCTTGGCCAGAAGATGGACATTCCGCCCGCCGCCTTGTCGCCTGGTGAGCGGCGCCGGCTCGCCCTCGCTCGGGCGATGGCCAATCGGCCCGAGATCCTGCTGGCCGACGAGCCGACCGGCGGCTTGGATGACGAGGCCGCCCTTCGCGTTCTGCGCCTGATCGAAAGGATCAACGGCGCCGGTACCACGGTGCTGATGGCCCCCAGCGACGATCGCTTGGCGCCGGCGCCCGGCGCGTCGGCGGCCGCGCCGCGTCAAGGTCGATTGAGGGTCATCGACGCAACCGACGCGGCCTTGGCTTCATGACCGGCGCAACGACCAGCATCTCGAAGCGGCGCCGCTATCGGCCGGCGCCCCTGCTGGCGCCCGGCGCCGAGCGAACCGGCTCGCTGTTCGCGGCCATGGTCGCGGTGTCCCTGGTGGCGTCGCTGATGGTCATCGGCGCCGTCGCGGCCGGACGGGCGGCGGAGGACTGGGGAGGGCGGCTGGGCGGATCGGCAACCGTGGTCGTGCGGGCCGCCGGTCTGGAGAGCCCAGACGCCGCCGCCGCGCGGGCCACGGAGGCTCTTGGCGCCATGGCCGGCGTGGCGCGCGCCTGGCCGCTGGACGCCGCCGCCGCCGATCCCCTGATCGCGCGCCTGTTGGACCAGGATTCGTCGAGCGGCGGCGAGCCGCGCCTGGTGGCCGTCGCGTTCAAAGTGGGAAAGGCGCCCAGTGGGGCCGAACTGTCCCGCGAGCTCAAGGCCGACGGGCTGGACGCCAGCGTGGACGACCACCGCCCGTTGACCAGCCCGATCCTGCGCGCCGCCGCCCTGGCCGGCCTGACGGCGGCGGTCGTGGCGGCGACGGTCGTGGCCGCCGCGAGCGCCATCGCCGCTCTGGCGACCCGCCGAAGACTCGCCGCGCAGGGCGAGGTGGTCGATCTCCTGCGCTTGGCCGGCGCCGCTGACGGCTTCATCGGCCGACTATTCTGGGCGCGATCGGCGCGCATGGCGGCCTGGGCCGGAGTCATCGGGGCCGGATCCGCCATCGTGGCGACGGCGGCGTGGCGGCTGTGGGGCTGGGCGCCGCCCGGCGCGCCGAGACTGGCCTGGGCCGATCTGGCCGCCGGCGCCGCCTGGCCTCTCGCCGCCGCCCTGATCGGCGCGGTGGCCGCCGGTTGGGCCGTGACCGCGCATCTCAAGGGCGCCCCGTGAAGGGCGTGGTTCTTCTGCTGGTGGCGGCGGCGATCTGGGCGGCTGGACTGCTGGCGTTCGCCGACCGCGTGGTCCGCCTCACCCCAACCGAAGAGCCGGCCGCGGCGGACGGCATCGTGGCCTTGACCGGCGGCTCGGATTTGCGGCTGGAGGCGGCGAGCCGGCTGCTGGAGAACGGCAAGGGCCAGCGCCTGCTGGTCTCCGGCGTCAACCGCGCGGCCACGCGCCAGGACATCCTGGGCGTCACCGGCGCGGCCAAACCGATCTTCGACTGTTGCGTCGATCTGGGCTTCACCGCCGCCGATACGGTGGGCAACGCGCGGGAGACCGCCGAGTGGGCGCGCTCGCTGGGCTATCGCAGCCTGATTCTGGTCACTGCGGACTATCATATGCCGCGCGCCATGCTGGAGTTGAAGGCGGCGCTTCCGGAGGCCAGGATCACGCCCTATCCGGTGGCGACGCCGGCGCTGGATGCTCGCCGCTGGCGATCGAGCGGGGAGGCGGCGCGGCGCATGGCGCTGGAATACTGCAAATATCTCGCCATCCTGGCGCGGCAGACCGTGCTTAGTCTAGGTCCGCGCGGGCCGGCGGCGAGGTCGTCTTGAGCGCTATTCGCTCCCTGGCGTTCGTCGCCCTGTTCTACATGTGGTCAGCTGGGGTGGCGATCGCCATCCTGCCGCTGCTTTTGGCTCCACGCCGGTGCATGGTGACGGCGACGCGGTGGTGGGCGGTGGTGGTGGTCGCGCTCCTGCGGGCGATCTGCCGCGTGCGGGTGGAGGTGCGCGGCGCCGAGCATCTGCCGCCCGGCGCCGCCCTGATCGGCGCCAAACACCAGTGCATGTTCGACGCCATGGCCCCGCTGACGGTGTTTTCCGACGCCGCCTATGTGATGAAGAAGGAGCTGCTGAACATTCCGATCTACGGCTGGTACGCCCGCAAGGTCGGCATGCTGGTGGTCGATCGCGAGGCTCACGCCAAGGCGCTGCGGACCCTGATCGCGCAGGCCCGCGCGCGCATCGCCGAGGGCCGCCAGGTGGTGATTTTTCCCGAGGGCCACCGCACCGCGCCCGGCGCCCGGGGCGACTACAAGCCGGGCGTCGCCGCCCTCTATCGCGACCTGGGCCTTCCCTGCATCCCCATGGCCACCAATTCCGGCGTCCACTGGCCGGCCCATGGCTTTCTTCGCCGTCCCGGCGTCATCGTCTATCGGTTTCTCGAGCCGATCCCGGCCGGACTGCGGCGAGGGGAATTCATGCGCCTTTTGGAAGAGCGGCTGGAGACGGCCTCCAGCCTTCTCCTGGCCGAGTAGGGGGATCGGCCGATGACCCGGCTCCTTTCCGGCGCCCGCCGCAAGCCCCGCCGGCTTGGACTCTACGGACCCTTTCTGCTGCTGCTGGCCTTCGCCGTGGCCTGGAGCGCCGGCTGGCTGTGGCTGCGCGCCGAGACCCTGCGCCGCCTGGACGGCGCGCGAGCCTCCATGATCGGGGCGGGCGGCGATCTGAGTTGGGCGAGCCGGGCGGTGACGGGTTTTCCATTCCGCCTCGATGTGAATCTGACGAACCTGCGCCTGCGCGAGCCGTCCGGCTGGGGGCTCGCCTTCCCCACCCTGAACGCCGAGGCCCCGGTCTTCGCCCCGACCCATTGGGTGGCCGTGGCGCCCGCCGGCCTCGCCTTCACGCGGCCGACCGGCGGCGAGGTGATGGTTGGGGCCAAGGTGCTGCGGGCGAGCGTCTCCGGCCTCGCCGCCCACCCGCCGCGCATCTCGGTGGAGGCGATCGGTCTCACCTTCACCGCCGCCCCCGGCGCCTCGCCGTTCTTCGTCAGGACCGCGGCGGACCTGCACCTGCATACCCGCGCCGGGCCGGAGGACCAGGGGGCGATCTATGTGGAGCTCGATCGGGCCGCGGCGCCGCTGACCGGACTGATGGGCAGGATCGCGGCCGGCGGGCCGGTGAACCTCACCGCCGACGCCATCTACACCCACGCCGCCGCCCTGAGCGGGCCGGACTGGGCCGGCGCCGTGCGCGCCTGGAGCGCGGCCGGCGGGTCGCTGAACGTCCGGCGCCTGCGCCTGGCGGCCGGCGACGCCGTGCTGGACGCTCACGCCGGGACCCTGACGGTCGATGACGACGGGCGCCTGCGGGGCGCCCTTGCCGCCTCCCTGCGCCAGGCGCCGCGCGCCCTGGCGGTCATGGGCCGGCGAGGGACCATCGCGGCGGAAGCCGCCGGCGCGGCGGGCGAGGTCGTCGGCGCGCGGAGCGCGGGGCCGTTCGCCGCCGTCACCCTCGACTTCCAGGCCGGCCAGACCACCCTGGGACCGGCCGCCATCGGCCCCGCGCCCAAGGTCTATTGAAGTGCCGAGCATCCTCTATCCCAGACTCGCCGTGGTCGGCGCCGGCCTGATCGGCTCGTCGATCATCCGCGCCGCGCGGGCCAAGGCCGTGGTCGGCGAGATCGCCGTGGCCGATCCCAGCGAGACGGTGCGCGACCGCGTCGCCGCCCTGGGTCTGGCCGACGAGATTACCGCCGATCCGGCGACGGCGGCGCGCGGGGCCGACCTGGTGATCTTCGCCGCCCCGCCGCTGGCCATCGGCGCGGCCGCCGGCCTGGCCGCCGCGACCTTAAAGCGCGGCGCGACGGTCACCGACGTCGGCTCGGTGAAGGCGGCGATCGCCGAGGCCCTGGCCAAGGTCATGCCACCCGAGGTCTTCGTTATTCCGGGCCACCCCATCGCCGGCTCCGAGCAGTCGGGGCCGGACGCCGGCTTCGCGGCCATGTTCGAAGGCCGCTGGACCATTCTCACGCCGCAGGTCAGGGGCGACGCGCCGTATCTCGCCGCCATCGATCGCCTCACCGCCTTCTGGGTGGCGCTGGGCGCCCAGGTGGAGGTCATGGACGAGCGCCACCACGATCTCGTTTTGGCGGTGACCTCGCACCTGCCGCACCTGATCGCCTACACCATCGTCGGCGCGGCGGCCGATCTCGAGACGGTCACCCGCTCGGAGGTGATCAAATATTCGGCCGGCGGCTTTCGCGACTTCACCCGCATCGCCGCCTCCGACCCGGTCATGTGGCGCGACGTGTTCCTGGCCAACAAGGACGCCGTGCTGGAAATGCTCGGCCGCTTCACCGAGGACCTGCAGGCCCTGTCGCGGGCCATCCGCTGGGGCGAGGGCGAGCGGCTGGAGGAACACTTCACCCGCACCCGCGAAATCCGCCGCGGCATCATCGACGCCGGCCAGGAAACCCCCGAGCCCGATTTCGGACGCCACCGGAAGACCGATTAGCGCCCAAGGCGGGGCCGCCTCAGTAGGCGAGGCCCAGGGTGATCAAGTGCTCGCTGAAGGCGAACCAGACGGTGGCCAGGCAGGCGATGGCGATGAGGACGCTGGAGAGCTTGGCCCACCAGCTTCGCGAGCGGTCGCCGACCACCACCACCACGTTGGCGACCGCCGCCAGGGCGCCGATCACGCCGATCAGGCCGACGAGCTGCATCAGGCGCAGAAGCCAATCGACGCCGCTGCTGAGGAAGGCCAGGTCGACCTCGGCGGCCGCGACCAGGGCGAACCAGGACAGCAGGAAGATGAGGTCGATCAGGGCTACGACGCGTACGGCGCGATAGAGCCAGGCGGCGCGGCCGGCCAGGGCGAAGCGCTGTTTGTAGCGCCAGCGGACCACCGCGATCAGCGGCCACAGGATCACCGTCAGGGCGAGGATGACCAGGGTGGCGATGAACAGCGGCAGGTTCCACGCCGCCGACATCGAAGCTGGTGTGGGCTGAAGGGCCATGACCGGCGGAAAATCGTCGGTGGCGACCGAGACCACCTTGCCGCCGCGCACCAGCGCCGCCATCCGGCTCTCGCCGCCGATCTCCTGGTAGACGAAGGGGCCGACCTCGCGCCAATGCTTGGGCGCCCCGTTGGCGCCGCGGAAGGTCGAGACGGTGACCACGCCATCCTTGTCGGAGGTGATCTTGGCCTGGCCGAGCAGATAGCTGGCCAGCCGCAGCCAGCCGGAATCCGAGCGCCGGTTCCAGATGTAGTAGCCGGTGAGGGTCCGCCCGTCGCGCACCGCGTTCGCCCACGTCGCGAGGTGTTCGGCGGGGGCGGGGAAGTAGCGATCGGTGAAGCCTCGGAAGAGGGCGCCGCGGACATATTCCGCCGCGCCGGCCGAACCCAGACTGTTCATGGAAATGTAGAGGCCGACGCCGTCGTCCAGATAGAGGTGCAGGTCGCTGTGGAAGGCGGTGGTGTCGCCGGCGTGGCCAATCACCCGGTGACCGTTACCGGGCTCCTGATAGAAGCCCAGATCCATGGCCGGCAGGGGCGGCACGGGCTGGAATTGCGGGCTGTGCATAAGCTCGGCCGTCTTGGCGTCGAGGATCTGCCGGCCCTGATATTGCCCGTTCTGAAGCTGGGCGATCATGAAGGTTCCCATGTCCGCGCCGGTCGCGGTCAGGGCGCCGGCCGGCGAGGCGGCGACGAACTCGAACGGCTGGGCCGGGCCGGTCGCGACCAGATAGCCCTTGGACATGTTCCTCGCCCAGCCGGCCGGCAGGGGCGCGACGAAGGTGGAATGGGTCATGCCCAGCGGGGTGAAGATGTGGTTCTGGATGTAGTCGGCGAACGGCTCGCCCGACAGGCGCTGAACGATGTAGCCGGCCAGGGCGGCGCCGTAGTTGGAATAGGCTGAGGTCGTGAAAGGTGGAAAGATGCGGGCCGGAATGGCCGACTTCAGCGACGCCTCGAGGCTCTTGACCTTCTTCGGATCGGTGGTGAGCAGATCCTTGGCGGCGTCGGAGAATCCCGGCGTATGGGTCATCAGATCGCGCATGGTGATCGGCTTGCCGAAGGCCGGCGGAATCTTGAAATCCAGATAGGCGTTGACGTCGCGGTCGAGGTCGATCTTGCCCGCCGCGACGAGCTGCATGACCGCCGTCCAGGTGAACAGCTTGGAGACCGAGCCAGGGCGGAAGAGGGTGGTCGCCGGATCGACCGGCGCGCCGGTCTTCACGTCGGAGACGCCGTAGCCTTTTTCGAACAACGGCTGGCCGTCCTTGACCACCACCACCACCGCCCCGGCGATATTGCCGCGCGCCAGAGCGTAGGGCATGAAGCCGTCCAGATAGGCCGAGACATCGTCGGCGGTGAGCGGGTGGACGGCAGGCGCGCCGGAGGGGGTCGGCGCGGGCGGCGGAGATGGCGCGCCGCCGCGCGGCGCGTGGGAGGCGGCGACGCTCGGCGCGGGACCGAGATTGGCGGGAGCCTGGGCCAGGGACGGGGCCGCCAGGGCGAGCATCGCGGTCAGGGCGGCCAGGCGGCCGATCAGGCTTTTCATGACAGAGGCCTTCTTCCTAGAATTTCGCCGACAGGGCGACGCCGACGGTGCGCGGCTGGATGATCACGGCGCCGCGGCCTCCGCCGGGAACCGCCCCCGGCGGCGTGAGATTGGCGATGCCGCGATCGTCTCCGACGTTCTTGGCAAACACCTGAACGCGCCAGCGGCGATAGTCGAGGCCGGCGCGCAGATTGACGGTGTCGTAGCTGGGCACGTTGGCCTGGCCGCCGGCAACGCCGGTGAAGTCGCTCTCCCGATCGCCGACATAGCTCCACGTCGCACCCACGAAGGCCGTGGTCTGGTCGAGGATCGGAAAGTCGTACTCGCCGTCCAGGGTGGTTTCGAGATGCGGGATCCAGGGCAACCGGTCGCCGTTGACAGCGCCGACCGCCGGCGCGTCGGTCGTGAGCTTGGCGTCGGTATAGGCGCCGGTAAGGGCCACAGTGAGCCCGTGGACGGGGATGAGAGTCACGTCCCATTCGACCCCATCGCTGCGCGCCTTGCCGCCGTTGCCGTTAACGGCGAAGTTGTTGACGATCTCCAATAGCTGGACGTTGTTCCATTCGGTGAGGAAGGCCGCCACGTCCAAGGACAGGCGGCCGCCCAACAAGCTCGACTTCACGCCCGCCTCGTAACTGGTGGTGGTGTCTTTCTGATAGGTGGTTGGCGTGCCGGGCGGGGCGTTGGGAGGAAGCACGTTGGGACCGCCGGGCCGATAGCCGTTGGAGATTCGCGCGTAGAGCATGGTCGTCGGCGTCAGGTGGAAGCGCGGGGTGACCAGATAGTTGAACACATTCTCCCTGGACGGCGTCGTGAAGGCGGCGGCCGGCAGCAGAAGGCCGCCGGTGGTCTCCGTGCCCGACTGGGAGTTGTGGCTGTAGCGCCCGCCGACCTGCAGGTCGAACGCGGGCGAAAAATGGTAGGTGGCGGCGGCGAACCCGGCGATCTCTTCGTAGGTCGAGGCGATGCTCGCCGTCTCCAGAGGCGGCAGGCCCGACGGCCCGCCCGACGAGAGCAGGAAGGCCGGGACCGACTGTCCGATCAGGCCGTCTTCATGGGTGTAGAAGCCTCCCATTTGCCACTCCAGGCGCTGCGTCCCCTCCGAAGTCAGCCGCACTTCCTGGGTGAACTTTTCGTTGTTCACCTGTTGGTCGAGATAGGCGCCAAGGGGCGGGGTTCCGAATATGGTGGCGACCACGCCCAGCAACGGGCCGAGAACGGTGGTTTCGTCAGCGCGTTCGAACGTGGTCTGCCGACCGTAGCTGGTGGAGGAGAGCAGGTTCGCCCAGTGAAGGTTCCAGTTCACCGTCGCGTTGTAGTTCTGATAGCTGAAACGGCTCGGCTCGGTGGTGAAGCGCTCCTGCGCCAGGTCGCCGTGAACGGGCGCCAGGGTGACGGGATCGACATCGACGTCCGGTGTGCCGCGATTGCGGATTTCCTGGCTGGAGGCGGTGAGCCGGATCGACAGATCGTCCGTCGCGTTGAGCAGGAAGGAAGCGCGGCCGCCGTATTTCGATCCCCGGTTGACATCGCGCTGGCCGGTCAAGGGGTCGTCGACCCAGCCCGGCAGGGCCTGATAGAAGCCGGTGAGGCGGATGGCCGCCTGCGTTCCGATCGGCGCGTTGATCATGCCGTCGGCCGAGCCGACGGTCTGGCCATCGCTGACGTTCTGGCCGACGAGTTCGAGCGCCCCGGCCAGCACCCCAGGCTGCGGAGCGTTGGTGACGAATTTGATCAGACCCCCTTCACTGTTGGCGCCGTAGAGCGTGCCCTGCGGACCGCGCAGAACCTCGACGCGCTGGACATCGAAGGTGTCGAAATCGGCGGCGTAGGTGGCGGCGTCGACTAGGCCGGAGCTCGATCCGAACGGCGATTCATCGACATAGACCGAGACCGTCGAGGCCACGCCGCCGGTGTTGAGGCCGCGCAAGGTCAGGCGGGAAATGCCGGGCTGGTCGGGGGTGAGCGCCAGGCCCGGCACCAAGGCGGCGTAGTCCGCGAAGCTGCGAGCCTGAAGCTTGTCGAGCGCCTCGCCGGGCAGGGCGGTGACCGACATGGGCACGTTGATCAGCTTCTCGTCGCGCTTCTCCGCCGTGACCACGAGCTCCTGGATCGGGGTGGCCGAGGCAGCGTCTGACTGGGCGGCGGCGAGGCCGGGCGCCGCCAGGGCGAGCGCGGAGGCCGAAGCGGCGAGCGCCAGAACGAAATGTCGATGCATGTGTTTCCCCAGCCGGATGGCGCGATTCCGCTCTTTCAAGGCGCTAGATTGATACCGGATTTGCCAAGTTGGCAAGTGTTTTCTGACATCGCTATCTCTTGGCCATGTCTTCCCCTTCACAGACCGTTGGCGCGACATGAAATTTCGTGCAACCCTCGGGCGCCATACGGGTTAGGCTGCGAACCACTTCGGAACCAGCCAGCGTGGAGTCAGCTTTGAAAACCACCGCCAAACCGGGCGCCATGCTCAAGGCGCTGCGCCTTCGTCAGGGCTGGACCCTGGCCGAGGTGTCGCGGCGCACCGGCCTGCCGGTGTCCACCCTTTCCAAGGTGGAAAACGACAAGATGTCGCTCAGCTACGACAAGCTGGCGCGCATCAGCACCGGCCTGGAGGTCGATATCGGCATGCTGTTCGCGCAGGACGCCTCGCCGGCGTCCGTGGCCCTGGTCACCGGCCGGCGCTCCATCACCCGGGCCGGGGACGGGCGGGCCATCGAGACCCACGCCTACGGCCACCTCTATCCGGCCACCGAACTGCTCAACAAACGCTTCGTGCCGATCGTCGCGGAGGCGCGCGCCCGCTCCCTCGCCGAGTTCGGCGAAATGATCCGCCATCCGGGCGAGGAGTACGCCTATGTGCTGGAAGGCGCGGTCGATCTGCATACCGACCTCTACGCGCCGGTCAGGCTGGAGGCGGGCGATTCGATCTATTTCGACAGCGGCATGGGCCACGCCTATCTCGCCGCCGCCCCGGGCGTCTGCCGGGTCCTGTCCATCTGTTCGGGGGAGGAATCGCACCTGATCGCCGCCCTGGGTCAGGAATCGCCGCCCGCCGCGGCGATCGAAGGCGCCGCGCAGCCCAGCCCGCCGATCACGAAAGCGGGTCGGCGACGCGCGGGAAATAGTTGAGGTCGCGCCGCTTGAGATAGGGGATTTCGGCAAAATTCATCTGAATGGCGCCGGGCGTCGCGCAGCGAACGATGGCGTCGGCCAGCGGGGCGAAGTGGCCCTCGAAGTGCTGGCTCGACTTGACCGCGATCAGCCGCTTGGGGCCGAGGTCGATGCCCAGTCCCGTGAAGGCGTCCGGCGCGAAGGTCTGGGTGCGGATGGAATTCACCACCACGTCGATTCCGCCGATCTCGAGCCACACCGAGAGGCCCATGGCGACGCGGGAGTCGCCCAGGCCCGCCTGGTCGTGAGATTCGCGCACGGCCTTGACCAGAACGTCCAGGTCGGCCGGATCGCCCGACGCCGGGCCGCACTTGCCGCCCAGGCGCAGTTTGAGCCGGGCGCCCACGCCGGCGTCGGCGCAGCTCGCCGCGGCGATGGGATCCCAGATCGAGCCGAAGGCGGCGTCCATCACGCCTCGATCGAGCATGGCGGTGAGCAGGGCCATGTTGTCGCTCGGCGCGCCGCCGCCGGCGTTGTCGGCGGTGTCGGCGACGACCACTCGGCCCGGTGTCGCGGCGGCTAGATCGAGGGCCGCCTCGATGCCTGGAAAGCGCGGCAGCAGGGCCTCGCGCGCCGCGTAGATTTCGCGCCCCAGGCTCTCGGCCACCTCGGCGGCCAGGGCCGGATCGTCGTTGGTGATCGCCAGCATCTTCGAGCCGGTGTCGAAGGTGTCGCCCCAGGGAAAGCCGTGGGCGAAGCTGACGGAGAGGACGTTCGGGCGCGCCTCGGCGGCGCGCATCCGCGCCAGCAGGCCGGCCATGGGCTCGCTGGTGGTCGGATAGAAGCCAACCATCGCGCAGTCGAACAGGCGTGAGGTGGGGGCGAGCTCGCCGGCCGCCTTGCCCACGCACAGGCGATAGAGTTCCTCGGCGCGGGGCAGGAAGTCGGTATGCGGATATTCCTTCATGAGAATCACCGCGTCGGCGACATCGACGAGGGTCCGCGACAGATGGCAGTGCGGATCGAGTTCCACCCCGATGGCCGCGCCCGGGCCGACGATCTGGCGGACGCGGGCGGCGAGGTCGGCTTCGCAATCGTCGCATTGGCCGGCCACCATCGCCCCATGCAGGAAGAGCAGCACCACGTCGAAGGGACCCTTGGCGATGAGGTCGGCCAGGATCTCGTCGCGCATGGCCTCGTAGAGGCTCTGGACGGTCGGGCCGGAGGGCTCGGCGACCGCGAACAGGCTTTCGGTGAAGTCGTGGCCGTCACGGACGGCGAGATCGCGCCACAGGCGGGCGGTCAGGTTCTGCGGCGTGTCGCCCGCCGCGCTGGCGTCGCCATGCCACATGCCGCCGCGCGCGAAGCCGCGCTCGCCGGTCGGCCAGGGCGCGAAGGTGTTGGTTTCGGTGACGATACCGGCGGTGAAGATGCGCACCTTTGCAAAACTTTCCACTTGTGAAAAACTTTCATTGCTGTCTACTCGGTCGGCGGCGAGCGGGCAACCGCTTTTCCCGCCCACGCGTGGCCTGCCCGCGCGCGGCCCGACCGTTCGATTGATCTTTCCCGCCGAAAGGCTGCGATGGCCGATCCGTTCGACGTGCTGATCATCGGCGCCGGCATCGCCGGGGCCTCGCTGGCGGCCAGCCTGCCGGCCGGCCGGCGCGTGGCCCTGATCGAGCGCGAGGCCCAGCCCGGCTACCATGCCACGGGCCGCTCAGCCGCCCTGTTCTCCCAGATCTATGGCAATGCGGCGATCCGCGCCCTGTCGCGGGCCAGCCGCGCCTTTCTGTTCGAGCCTCCGGCGGGGTTCGCGCCGACACCGCTGGTCGCTCCCCGGGGCGCGCTCTATATCGCCCGCGACGACCAGCGGGCCAGCTTCGCGGCCATGGCGGCCCTGCCCGATGTGGCGGCCGGCGCGCGCGCGGCGAGCGTGGCCGAGGCGCGACGCCTCTCGCCCCTGCTGCGGGACGGCTACGTCGATCAGGCCCTCTTCGAGGCGGACGCCCGCGACATCGACGTGAACGTCCTTCACCAGGGCTATCTGCGCCAGTTCCGCGCCAAGGGAGGAGAGCTGCGGCTGGACAGCGGCGTGACCGCGATCGAGCGGGTGGGAGGGCAATGGCGGGTGACGACGGCGAGCGGCGACTTCGCCTCGCCCATCGTGGTCAACGCCGCCGGCGCCTGGGCCGACGCGCTGGCCGTCCTGGCCGGGGCCGCGCCAATCGGCCTGACCCCGCGCCGGCGCACCGCGGTGCTGGTGGAAGGCGCCGACGATCCGGCGGTGGCCGCCTCGGCCATGACCATAGACATCGACGAGACCTTCTATTTCAAGCCCGACGCCGGCCTGCTCCTCATCTCGCCGGCCGACGAGACGCCGGCCCTGGCCTGCGACGCCCGGCCCGAGGAGATGGATGTGGCGCTGGCCATCGACCGGGTCGAACGGGCGACCACCCTCAAGGTGCGACGGGTGCGCGCCAAATGGGCCGGCTTGCGCAGCTTCGTCGCCGACCGCGCCCCGGTGGTCGGCTTCGATCCCGCCCTGGCGGGCTTCTTCTGGCTGGCCGGCCAGGGCGGCTACGGCATCCAGACGGCGCCGGCCATGGGCGCCCTGGCGGCGGCCCTGGTCGCCGGCCAGGCGGTCCCCGCCGAACTGATCGATTCCGGGCTGGACGTGGGCCGGGTCGCGCCGGGGCGGCTGGTCGGGCGTGGGGCTGATCGGAAGGGAGCGGTAGGAACATGACTCTGACCTATGAGTTAGCCATCTTCCCTCTCTCTTCCCCCCCTGGGGGAAGTGTCGCGAAGCGACGAAGGGGGCCCTCGCCGCAATCGATCCCGCCCGGTCCCGCCCCCATCCCCGGCTTCGCCGGGACTTCCCCCAAGGGGGGAAGAGAGACGGTCGAAGGCCGGCGAAAGAGGGGCGCTCACCACGCCGCCGCAGCCCTTTGCGCGCTAGGCCTTCTGGCGAGTGGGTCGGCTTTCGCCACCGCCTCCCCGGCCACCGAACTCCCGCCCGGCGCCCGCGCAGCCGACATCGACGCGCTCGCCGACCGCGTCCAGCGGACCTTCAAGGTTCCGGGGCTGGCGATCGCCATCGTCAGGGACGGCAGGACCGTGTTCGCCAAGGGCTACGGCGTGCGCGAGGTCGGCAAGCCCGGGCGCGTCGGCGCCGACACGCTGTTCGGGATCGGATCGAACACCAAGGCCTTCACCACCGCCGCCATGGCCATGCTGGTCGATGAAGGCAAGCTCGGCTGGGATGACAGGGTCATCGACCACCTGCCGGCCTTTCGGCTGTACGACCCTTACGTCACCCGCGAGTTCACCGTCCGGGACCTGCTGACCCACCGCAGCGGCCTGGGTCTGGGGGCCGGCGATCTGATGCTGTTCCCGCACACCGACTTCAGCCGCGACGAGATCATCCACAATCTGCGTTATCTCAAGCCGGTGACCAGCTTCCGCTCGACGTTCGCCTACGACAACCTGCTCTACATCGTCGCCGGCCAGCTCATCCCGGCCATCGCCGGGCAAAGCTGGGAGGATTTCGTCCAGAGCCGCATCCTCGATCGGCTGGGAACGGGATGCGCCGTCGATCTGGTCCACGCGGCGGCAAACCCGGACATCGCCGCCCCGCACGTCATCGCCGCCGGAAAGCCGACGCCCATCGCCCCCGATGTCGGGACCGCTCTCGATCCGGCCGGATCGATCGAATGCAGCGCCAGCGGCATGGCGAAGTGGATGGCGGTCCAACTGGCCGGCGGGCGGGTGGCCGGCGGCGCGCCGCTGTTCAACGAGGCTCGGCATCTCGAGATGTGGACGCCGCAGACCATCCTGCCGGCCGCTTCGCCGACCGCCTCCATGACCGGGACCCACTTCCGCGACTACGGCCTGGGCTGGATTCTGGAAGACTACGACGGCGCCCTGCGGGTCTGGCACACCGGCGGCCTGGTGGGGATGGTGAGCTATGTCTCGCTTCTGCCCGACCAGCATGTGGGGATCGTCGTGCTCACCAATCAGCAGAGCGGCGGGGCGATATTGTCCTTGATGCAGGATCTGACCGACCGTTTCGTCGGCGCGCCGCCGCGCGACTGGATCGCCTACTTCAGCGGCGTGGAGGCCAAGCGCGAGCGGGACGGGGCCGGGGCCGACCGCGCCGCGGCGGCGGAAGCAAGCGCCGGGCAGGCCGCGCGGCCGCTGGGCGACTACGTCGGCGTCTATCGCGATCCCTGGCGTGGCGAGGCGACGGTGCGGCGGGAGGGCGAGGGGCTGCGGCTGACCTTCAGCCGGACAAAGGACATGAGCGGCGCGCTCCAGCCGGGCAAGGATGGGCTCTTCGTCGTCCGCTGGGACGACCGGAGCCTCAACGCCGACGCCTGGGTGCGGTTCGGGACCGGTTTCGACGGGGCGGTGGACGGCTTCACCATGAAGGCGGTCTCGCCCACCACCGACTTCAGCTTCGATTTCCAGGATCTCGACTTCACGAAGTCGGCCGCGACCCCGCACCCGGCGGCGCCGGCGAATGGCTGAGGCCGCGCGGTCGCCGGACGGCGGCGCCTCCCCCTGGCCGCCCGCCCGCCAAGCCTGGTGGGCGGTCGCCGTGTTCGCGCTGGGGGCCATTCTTTCCTACACCGACCGACAGATTCTGAGCCTGCTGGTCGATCCGATCCGCGGCGATCTGCACATCAGCGACACCCAGGTGAGCCTGCTCCAGGGCCTGGCCTTCGCCCTGATCTATTCGGTCGCCGGCCTGCCGCTCGGGCGCCTGGCCGACATCCTGCCGCGCCGCTGGGTGATCCTGACCGGGGTGCTGGTGTGGACGGCGGCGACGGTCGCCTGCGGCCTGAGCCAAAGCTTCAGCGCCCTCTTCGCGGCGCGGGTGTTCGTGGGGGTGGGCGAGGCGGCCCTGGCCCCGGCCGCCATGTCGATGATCGCCGACCTGTTCGCGCCGCATCGCCGCGGAACCGCCATCGGCGTCTTCATCATGGGCATGGTGGTGGGCGGCGGGGTGGCGCTGGGGATCGGGGGCGGCCTGCTCGAGGCGGCGCGCGGCGGCCTGTTCGCCGGCGTGCCGATCCTGAGCGCCGTGCCGCCCTGGCGGGCGGTGCTGCTGGTGCTGGGAGCGCCGGGCCTGCTCATCGCCCTGCTGCTCCTCACCGTCAGAGAGCCGGCCCGCCGGCCGGGGAGCGGCGAGAGCGCGCCGCGACGCTACAGCCTGCGCGAGGTGGCCCATGAGCTCGTCTCGCGCCGCGCCGTGGTGTTTCCCCTGCTCGTGGCCATGGCCCTGATGTCGGTCGGCGATTTCTCCCTGCTCAACTGGACGCCCGCCCTGCTGTCGCGCAACTACCATCTTTCGCCCGGCCAGATCGGCGCCCTGCTGGGCGCCCTGGTCGTGGTCACCGGCGTTCTGGGCACGGTGCTGGGCGGGGCGCTGTCAGACCGCCGCGCCAAGGCCGGAGGTCCTCGGGCGCGCATCGCGGCGGCCGCCGTCTCGGCCACCGTCGCCCTGCCTCTGGCCTTCATGGCTTTCACAGCGAGCGCCTGGCAGGTTCTCGTTCTGCTCGGCTGGTGGAACCTGTTTTCCTCGGCGGCCGGCACGATCGGCATCACCGCCCTGCAGGAAGCGGTGCCCAACGAGGTGCGCGGGATCGGCGTCTCGCTCATCGCCTTTGGCAACATCTTCTTCGGCCTGGGCCTGGGCACCATGAGCACGGCACTGATCACCGACCGCGTCTTTCACGATCCCTTGAGGGTCGCCGCCTCCCTCAGCCTGGTCGTCGGCCCCGCCGCCGCCGTGGCGACCGCCCTGTGCTGGCGGGCGGCGGCGCGGGCGGATCGGGGCGCCCTGGTCGGACGGCGCGCCTAGGCCGCGGGCGAAGGCTTATTGCAGGAAATACAAATTTTCTGTAGGCAGGTCCCAGGAGTCCCGATGAAAAGCTATTCCACCTCCGACTTGGTCCGCGCCGTCGGCGATGTCACCCACGCCGCCGTCTCCGAGCCGGTGCTCATCACCCATCATGCCAAGCCGAGATATGTCCTGATGTCGATCGCCGCCTACGAGCGTCTGGCCCAGGCGTCGGCCGATCCACGCCAAGCGTGGCGCGCCGGCGAGGCCCCGCCCGAACTCGCCGACCGGCTGCTCGCGGCTGTCGATGAAACGATCGCCGGTCTGGAGCCGGACGATGGCGCTTGAGCTTCCTCGACCCGGCGCGGTCATCGACTATCCCTATCTCTGGGCGCTCGAGCGGGACGCCGGAGAGACCGAAGGGCGCAAGGCGCGGCCAACCTGTGTCGTGGTGAGCTTGGCGACCGCGTCCGGCGAACACTTGGTCGCGCTACTGGCGATCACCAGCCAGACGCCTCGCGATGCCGATACGGCGGTCGAGGTTCCGGCGCTGGAGCTTCGCCGCGCCGGTCTCGCCGGTCACCGCCGCGCCTGGGTGATCACCGACGAGTTCAACACCGACATCCTGGAACGGTCCTGGTGCTACGCTCCGAACGCCAGGCGAGGCGCCTTCAGCCCGGCCTTCCTCGCGCAAATCCTCAAAGCCTTCCGACCGACCCTTGCGAGACGCGGCGCGGCGGTGAATCGGCAGGGCTGAGGTCGGGGAGCGGGCTATGAGAGCCCAAATTCAAACGATAGGCCGGGCTGAACGGCGCCAGGGTGGCGCGCGAGGCCTTATGGGTCCGACCCGGCGAAGGGTTGCGTCAATACGTATCGTGTCGCCGCATATCGCCGCATATTCATGGAGTTCATCATGCAGGACAAGCGCATCGCCCTGATCACCGGGGCCAATCAAGGCGTGGGTCTTCAGGTCGCAAAGGAACTCGTGGCCAACGGCGTCACGGTTCTGGTCGGGTCGCGCAACTCCGCGCGCGGCGAGGCGGCGACCAGGGAGATCGGGACGGGGGCCATCGCGCTCCAGCTCGACGTGACGGATCGGGCTTCGATCGCCGCGGCGGCGGAACGCATCCGCGAGGCGTTCGGCCGCCTCGACCTGCTCGTCAACAATGCGGCCATCTCGAATACGAGGAAGGGCGCCCTGTCCCTACAGGAGTACGCTCGGACGACCCGCCCGAGCGTCGTGTCCTTCGATGAAGTGCGTGCGGTGTGGGAGACCAACGTGTTCGGCGTCCTCGCCGTGTACCAGGCCATGCTGCCGCTCCTGCGCGAGTCGTCGGACGCCCGCATCGTCAACGTGTCAAGCGGTGTTGGCTCTCTGACAGCGAACGCGGACCCGGCCTACCCCTACCACGCGATGTTCGGCCCCGTTTACCCCGCGTCCAAGGCCGCTCTCAACGCGATGACACTCGCCATGATGATCGAGCTGGAGTCGACCGGGATCAAGGTCAACCTGGTCTCCCCGGGCTTCACCAAGACGAACCTCAACGGATATGCGGGTACGCAATCTGTCGAGGACGGCTCCCGCGAGGTGGTGCGCGTCGCGCTGCTGGGCCCCGACGGTCCGACGGGTACGTTCACGCGCTGGGAAAACACCACGATCCCGTGGTGATCGACGTCCATCAATCCAGAGCTTCCCCCAGCTCGGCCAGCAGTTCCTCGGTATGTTCCCCCAGCCTGGGCGGATGGCGGCGGATGTTGGCGGGGGTGGCGGCGTATTTCACCGGCGGGCGCAGGCTGACGTAAGGCCCGGCGTCGGGGTGTTCGTAGCGCTCGAAGAGGCCCACGGCGGCCAGATGGGGATCGGCCGGCAGATCGTCCAGCCGGTTCATCCTGACCACCGGAATCTGCAGGGGCTTCAGGAGCGCCAGCCATTCGTCGGTGGTGCGGGTGGGGGTGACCTGCTCGACCAGGCCGTAGAGCTCGCGCACATGGCGGGCGCGGGTCTTGTAGTCGGCGAAACGCGGGTCCTTGCCGAAGGTCTCGGCCCAGCCGGCGGCGGCGAAGAACTGGTCCCACTGGGCGTCGGTGTAGGGCAGCAGGCCGATATGGCCGTCCTTGGTGGGGAAGGGCTTGCGCTCGGGGTTAGCGACGCGGGTGTAGGCCCACGGGCCGGTGGGCGGGTCATAGACGTGGCCGTAGAAATGCTCGGCCAGGGTGAAGCTGGTCACGCACTCCAGCATCGGCACCTCGACGAACTGGCCCTCGCCGGTCCGCTCGCGATGGAACAGGGCGGCGGTGATCGCCTGGGCCATAAAGAGGCCGCTGACCTTGTCGGCCACCAGGGTGGGAATGAGCCTGGGCGTCGGATCGCCATCGACCCGGCCCAGCAGATCGGCCAGGCCCGAGGCCGACTGGACCAGGTCGTCATAGGCCGGCTCGCCGGCGTAGGGGCCCTCCGAGCCATAGCCCGCGCCGTGGACATAGACGATATCCGGCCGCACCGCCTTGACCGCTTCGTAATCGAGGCCCAGGCGGCTGAGGCCGTCGTAGCGCACCGAGGCGGCGAAGACGTCGCTGGTGGCGATCAACCTCTTCAGAGCCTTGGCCGCCTTCTCCTGGCGCAGGTCCAGCAGCATGGAGCGCTTGTTGCGGTTGATGGTCATGTAGATGGGGCCCAGATCCTCGGGCGCGCCGGCCGGCGGGTGGCCGGCCCAGCGCATGATGTCGCCCCCGCCGCCGCGCCGGCCGGCCGGAAACTCGATCTTGATCACGTCGGCCCCCAGATCGCCCAGCATCTGAGTGGCGTAGGCGCCGAACACCACGCTGGTCATGTCGACGATGCGCACCCCTTTCAAGGGGCCGGTGGCCTCGCGCGCCAGTTCATGGGTTTTGGCCAACGCTCATTCTCCAAGGGCATGACGCCCGCGCTTTCCACCCTTACAGTGATCGCCGGCCATGCGAAAAGCGTGGGGAACAAAGACGCCATATGGATTTCGAACTTTGCGAAGAGCACCGGATGCTGGCCGACCTGGCCGGGCGGTTCGTCGACGACGAGCTGATGCCGCTGGAGGCCGCCGTCCTGGCCCGCGAGGCGGCCGGCGATGGCTTGAGCATCGGCGAGGCCGAGCGGCTGCGCATCGACGCGGTGTCGAGGAAACTGGGGCTGTGGGGCCTGGACGCGCCCGAGGACGTGGGCGGCGCCGACCTGCCGCACGTCGCCCTCGTCGCCGTCAACGAGCACCTCGGCCGCACCGTCACCCCCTACACCCTGCCTCCGGACTCCCCCAATCTGCGCATGCTGATGGCCGCGGTGACCGAGCGCCAGCGCGAGGCCTACCTCGCCCCTTATGTGCGCGGCGAGACCGTCTCGGCCATCGGCATCTCCGAGCCCGGCGCCGGCGCCGATCCGGCCGGCATGACCACCAGAGCGGAAAGAGTCCCAGCAAGGAATGGGGACGGCGACGACTGGCTGATCAACGGCCGCAAGATCTGGATCAGCCGCGCCGCCGAGGCCGATTTCACCATACTGATGGCGGTGAGCGACAAGGAGAAGGGGGCGCGCGGCGGCATCTCCGCCTTCCTCATCGACAAGGGAACACCCGGCTTCAACGTTCTGCGCCGCATCCCGATGATCGGCGGGGCGGCGACCTATGAGGTGGCGCTGGAGGACTGCCGGGTCGAGGGCTGGAAGCTGCTCGGAACCGAAGGTCAGGGCTTCGCACCGATGCAGATCAGGCTGGGCACGCGGCGCCTGGAGATGGCCGCCTGGTCGATCGGCATGGCCGGGCGGGCGCTTTCGATGATCTGCGAATACGCCCCTCAGAGAGTGACCTTCGGCCAGCCCCTGTCGCAACGCGGCGTCATCCAGGGCTGGGTGGCCGACGCCGCCACCCAGATCCACGCCGCCCGCCTGATGACCTACGACTGCGCCTGGAAGCTCGACCAGGGCCGCGAGGCGCGCCAGGAAATCTCCATGATCAAGGCCTTCGCCACCGAAATGGCCTGGACCGTGGTCGACCGGGCCATGCAGGCCTTCGGGGCCATGGGCATGACCAAGGAGACGCCCCTGCAACTGATGGCCGCCCGCCTGCGCACCATGCGCATCTACGACGGCCCCACCGAGGTCCACCAATGGGTGGTGGCCCGCAACCTGCTGGGATCGAAACGATGAATACTACGCCCTTGAGGCTCGGCCGCCTCGACTGACATCGGCCTCGCCGGCGGGTCTCCTCGAGCCGGTCTCCAAGCGGACCATGGCGAAAACATCGCACAGCCGCTGACCTCGAAGTCCCGCGTGTTGCGGGTAACCACGGTCAGCTGGTGCGCCAGCGCCGTCGCGGCGATCAACTCGTCGCTCACGCCCACCGTGCGGCCGGATCGCCGATGAAGGGTGTTGACCTGCGCCCAGGCCGAAGCGACGGCGATGTCCACGGCAAGAATTCGGTCATCAAACGTTCCCAGCCCTTCAGCCAGCCAGGCCTCGAGCTCCATACGCCGTCGCCCTCGCTCCAGACCGGCGACGCCACGCTTTAGCTCGCCGAGCGTCAGAACCGAGATGGCCAGATCGGTCGCGTCCTGCGCGGTCAACCACGCCAAGTAACCTGGATTGGGCGGCGAACGGCGAGGCTCGCTGACAGCGTTGGTGTCGAGCAGGAACCTCAAAAGTCGATGTCAGGCGCCGCCGCCGGGTCCCGGGACAGATCGACGCCATCGAGCGAGGGTATGGCGAGCAGATAGGCCTTGAAGTCCCGCCGCGATCGCGCCGGCGCCAAGCGATCGTAAGCGTCCTTGCCGAGGATGACCGCGGTGTCTCGGCCGCGCACGGTGATGGTCTGCGGCCCCTCGGCGACCGCCCGCCGGACGACGTGCGACAACTGATCCTTCGCTTGCGCCAGTGTCCAGGTCATTACATCCTCCTCATGGCCACCGTGAATGGCTATGTAGGCCGGCGCCAAACAGGCGGCAACAGGGCGCGAGACGCGGAGCGGTACAATGAAAGACCAATACGGCGACATCTCCGTCCGCCGCGACGGCCATGTGGCCTTGCTGGAGATCGACCGGCCGCCGCACAATTTCGTCAGCGTCGAGCTGATGCGCGATCTGGCCGACGCCCTGGAGGCCATCGACGCCGAGCGCGACCTGCGGGCCGGCGTGCTGGCGGCGGCGGGCAAGGCGTTCTGCGCCGGGGCGGATCTGGCCTCGCCGACCGGGATCGGCGGTCAGGGGATGGCGGGGATCAACCCACTCTATGTAGAGGCGGTGCGCCTCTTTTCCACCCGCAAGCCGATCGTGGCGGCGGTGCAGGGCGCGGCGATCGGGGCCGGTCTGGGGCTCGCCTTGGTGGCCGATTTCCGCATCGCCGCCCCCGAGGCGCGCTTTTCGGCCAACTTCGTCAAGCTGGGCTTCCATCCGGGCTTCGGCGTCACACACACCCTGCCGCGCGTGGTGGGCGCGCAGCGCGCGGCGCTGATGTGCCTCACCGGCCGGCGGATCAAGGCGCAGGAGGCGCTCGGCTGGGGCCTGATCGACCAGATGGTCCCCCCGGACGAACTGCGCGGCGCGGCCCTCGCCCTCGCCCACGAGATCGCCGAGGCGGCGCCCCTGGCGGTCGAATCCACCCGCGCCACCCTGCGCGCCGGCCTGGCGGCGGCGGTCAAGGCGCAGACCGATCACGAACTCATCGAACAGACCCGCCTGCGCCAGACCGCCGATTTCGCCGAAGGGGTGAAGTCGGTGAACGAGCGCCGGCCGGGAGTGTTCGTGGGGGCGTGAGGGGAAGCGCGGGCGCCGCGCGGGCCGCCGACCGCTCGGCGCCCATGAAGACCCTCTTCTCCATCCAATACCTGCGCGGCGCCGCGGCCCTGGCGGTGGTGCTCTACCATGCCCTGCAGTGGGAGAGCGGCGGCTTCGAGGTCGGGCGGGCGGGGGTGGACGTCTTCTTCGTGATCAGCGGGGTGATCATGTGGGGGATCACCGCCGATGGCGCGGCGACGCCGCGAAGCTTCCTGTGGCGACGCGTGACCCGCGTCGCGCCGCTCTATTGGCTGGCGACCCTGCTGGTCGCGGGGCTGGCGATTGTCTGGCCCTACTTCCTGCCCGAGGTGCTGCTGGGCTGGCGCCACCTCGCTCTCTCGCTCGCCTTCATTCCCCATTTCGACCCGCGCGGCCGGCCCTTTCCCCTGCTGCCGCCGGGATGGACGCTGACCTATGAGGCGGCCTTCTATCTGGTGTTCGCCGCCGCCCTGCTGGTTCCCAAGCGGCGGCGCGCGGCGGCGATCACCGGCGCGCTCTGCGCCATCGTGGCGGCCGGATTGCTGCTCTCCGATCCGGCCTACATCCTGGGGGCCAATCCCATGCTGCTGGAGTTCGCCGCCGGGGTGTGGCTGGGCAAGCGGCTGGAAGCGGGGCGCCTGCCCGGCCGGAGGTGGGGATTGGCCCTGGCGGGGCTCGGGGTGGCGGCCTATGCGGCCCTGGAGGCCGCCGGCTTCATCGACGAACTGTGGCGCCCGCTGCTGTGGGGCGTTCCGGCGGCGGCGATCGTGGCCGGGGCGCTTAGCCTGGAGGCGCGCGGCGCGACGATCGCCTCTCGCTGGCTCAAGACAGCCCTCAAGACCTTGGGCGACGCCTCCTACGCCATCTACCTGGTCCACCTGCCGGCGACCGCCCTAGTCGCCCACACCCTGGGCTACGGACGTCCGGCCCTGTTCATCCCCGCCGCCCTCGCCGCCTCCCTCGCCGCCGGCCTCGCCTGCCGGGCCTGGGTGGAGAAGCCGAGA